>ENA-OQIG01000075-OQIG01000075.1-human-gut-metagenome-genome-assembly--contig:-NODE-75-length-56897-cov-3.345658_pt1 | contig 56897 bp, 75 predicted proteins | sample MGYA00242576_ERZ504741 | MGnify/ENA primary metagenome ERZ504741 (study PRJEB26092, sample SAMD00036436) | human gut metagenome | host: Homo sapiens | study: EMG produced TPA metagenomics assembly of... | reverse complement strand
TTTGTTTACGATCTTGTTTATGCATTTTGTTTACTGCCACATGAATCTTCTGATCCATGTTACTGTATCCTCCTTAAATTTTTGGTTCTTTAAAAATTTTTAGTTCTTAAGATGATTTACGACTGTTTACGTCGATGTAACTGTACAGAGTAAATTTGGAAATTCCAAAATACTTGGAGATTTTGTCTCCTGATTTTGTTATGAGAAAAGCGCCTGCGTCATTCAAAAACTGGATGGCGGTTACTTTTTCTTCCTTATTCATAAGAGCTGCCGGTTTTCCAATCAGAGCTACGGACTGTTCGATCAGGTTGTCCAGAAGATCATTTACATTGTGTACGATCTGTTCTGGCTGCTGTCTGGTATCACTTGGATCTTCTGTACTGATGAGAGCTTTAATGGATCTCTCAATGGTCATCAGACCGGTGATATCGTAGTTGATGGAAAAAATGTAATCCACAGCGGAATCCTCTGGGTTTCTGATAAAAAACGTACTGGATTTTAAGATCTTACCATTTGATGTGCGGGTAAGATAACCAAGATGGTCTTTCAGTGAAGCCGGATCTATGCAGGGTTTCCAGAACTACCTTAGATGGTCCGTCGCCTTCACGCCGGTTGGTGATATGTCCGTTGTTGATGTGTACAACAGAGTGTTCCAGGTCGTGGCGCTTTAAGTCGTGGATCACAATTTCGCAGTCTGGTCCGAACTGTCTTGCAAGGCCGTCTGCAATCTGTTCAAGCAAGCTAAGTGTGTATGCCATGAACAACCTCCTCATTTCGGACTTTCATAATATGATATGGTAACTTTGTACAATAAACAATCTGCAAAACATTTTTGCGTTGTTTATGATTACATAATAGCACAAATAAAACAGATTGCAATAGTTTTTTACAAAAAAATTTTGAATAACTAAAAAAAATTGTATTTTTCCCTTGCAAATGGTATTTCCAGGTGTTAATATAAGAGTACGACAACATTGTTATTATATAGGAAAAGGAGAGAGCCATATGTTGATCATTGGAAACGGACGTCTGGTTACAAGAGATGCCGGACAGCCATTTTTCGAAAATGGAGCAGTAGCAATTGACGGAACTACTATTAAGAAAGTAGGAACTCTGGAAGAGATCAAAAAGGAGTTTCCGGAAGCTGAGTTTGTAGACGCTAAGGGGGGCGTTATCATGCCGGCTTTCATTAATACACATGAGCATATCTACAGTGCAATGGCAAGAGGCTTAAGCATTAAAGGATATGATCCTCACGGATTTTTAGATATCTTAGACGGATTATGGTGGACCATCGACCGCCATCTGACCAATGAGCAGACCCGTCAGAGCGCAAGAGTTACTTTCATCGACAGTATCAAGAACGGTGTTACCACTGTATTTGACCATCATGCAAGCTTTGGCCAGATCAAGGACAGCCTGTTTGCCATCGAAGATGCTGCAAAAGAATTTGGTGTAAGAGCCTGTCTGTGTTATGAAGTATCTGACCGTGACGGTATGGACAAGTCCAGAGAAGCTGTATTAGAGAATGCAAGATGGATCAAGCATGCATTAGCAGATGATACAGATATGTTTGCTGGTATGATGGGTATGCATGCACAGTTTACCATTTCAGATGAGACAATGGAATTTGCTGCAGCAAACAAACCAGATGAAGTTGGATATCATATCCATGTTGCAGAAGGTATCGAAGATCTTCATGACTGCTTACATAAATATGGAAAGCGCATTGTAGACCGTTTATACGACTGCAATATCTTAGGAAGCAAGACTTTACTTGGCCACTGCATCTATGTAAACCCACATGAGATGGAACTGATCAAGGCAACTGATACTATGGTAGTACACAACCCTGAGTCTAACATGGGTAATGCCTGCGGATGCCCTCCAACCATGGAGATCGTTCACAGAGGTATCTTGACAGGTCTTGGAACAGATGGTTATACACAGGATGTTCTGGAGTCTTATAAGGTAGCAAATGTACTTCACAAGCATCATCTGTGTGACGCAAATGCAGCATGGGGCGAAGTTCCTCAGATGCTCTTTGAAGGAAATGCTAAGATCGCAAACCGCTACTTCAAGAAGCAGTTAGGCGTATTAAAAGAAGGCGCAGCAGCAGATGTGATCGTTACAGATTATGTACCGAGAACACCTATGGATGCTTCTAATATCAACAGCCACATCTTATTCGGTATGACCGGACGCAGCGTTGTTACCACAGTCTGCAACGGTAAAGTCTTAATGAAAGACAGAGAGCTGATCGGAATTGATGAAGAGAAGGTTCTTTACGAAGTAAGAGAAGAGGCTAAGAAGCTGGAACGTTCCATTAACGGTTAATAATGTAAATGTTACAGTTCAACCATGCCATCTTCTTGTTTCCATATTCATGAAAACAAGAGGCTTGGTGGATCCACCATATGCTGATTTGAACAAGAAAGTGTTTATGCAAGCGAACTTGCAACACGCTTTCTCATTCAAATCAGCGCATGGTTGAACTGATGTAAATTAATTAGTAATAGCCGATTACAGGGCGGCGGGAAAACAGCACACCGGAATATCCGGGCGGCTGAGCCGTTGAAAGATAAAAACTGGCTTCTGCAAAGATACAAAAATTTTGCAGAAGCCCCCTACGGTGCTGGGACCTGATCGGGTGCTATATATAAGGAGGAAATAGAATATGAGCGATATTATGACACCCATTCCCTTTGGAAAAATGATGAACTGGATCCTGGAGGAACACAAGAAAGGCGCGATCTTCGGCATCAGAAGACCTTTTGTTGCAGATCAGAGCAAGAAATATGAGATCTTTGGACGTACATTAGAGACACCTTTCGGACCTGCTGCAGGACCACACACCCAGCTGACCCAGAATATTGTAGCTGCTTATGTGGCAGGAAGCCGCTTCTTTGAATTAAAGACAGTTCAGAAGTTAGATGGTGAAGACCTTCCGGTAGCAAAGCCATGTATCAAGGCTGATGATGAGTGCTACAACTGTGAATGGTCCACTGAGCTTTATGTGCCGCAGGCATATGATGAGTACGTGAAAGCATGGTTTGCCTGTAAGGTATTAGCTAAGGAATATGGCCTTGGCTCTATGGACGGCTTCCAGTTTAATATGTCCGTTGGTTATGACCTGGACGGCATCAAACTGGAAAAGGTAGACCGTTTTATTGAAGGAATGAAGGATGCTTCTGCAGCACCTATTTTTAATGAGTGCCGTCAGTGGCTGTTAGATAACCTGGATCGTTTTGAGAACCTGACAAAAGAGGATGTTGAAAGTATCTCCCTGAAATCTGCAACTGTGCAACTCTCTCCACTCTGCACGGATGTCCTCCACAGGAGATCGAGCGTATCGCAAGCTATCTGCTCACTGAGAAGAAAGTACATACCTTTATCAAGTGCAATCCAACTCTGTTAGGATATGAGTATGCAAGAAAATTAATGGATGACATGGGCTATGATTATGTAGCGTTCGGTGACTTCCATTTCAGAGATGACCTTCAGTACACAGATGCAGTTCCAATGTTACAGAGACTGCAGAAGCTGGCAGATGAGAAGGGACTGGAATTTGGTGTTAAGATCACAAATACCTTCCCTGTTGATGTAAAACAGAATGAACTTCCAAGTGAAGAAATGTACATGTCCGGTAAGTCCTTATACGCTCTGTCCATGTCTGTTGCACAGAAACTGGCAAAAGACTTTGACGGAAAACTGCGTATTTCCTACTCCGGCGGTGCTGATTACTTTAATATCACAAAGATTGTAGACGCTGGTATCTGGCCTGTAACCATGGCAACTACCATGTTAAAGCCAGGCGGCTATGAAAGATTAGAGCAGATCGGACAGTTATTTAAGGCAAAAGAAGCAGCAGCTTTCGCTGGCGTAAGCGCAGAGAAGGTAGAAGCTATGGTAGAGGCTGCAAAGTCTGACAAACACCATGTAAAGGCTGTTAAACCGCTTCCATCCAGAAAGGTGAAAAAGCCGGTTCCGTTAACAGACTGCTTTATCGCTCCATGTCAGGAAGGATGCCCGATCCATCAGGATATCACCCGTTACATGCAGTTAGCAGGTGAAGGAAAGTACGAAGAATCATTAAAGGTTATCTTAAACAAGAACCCGCTTCCATTTATCACCGGTACCATCTGTGCACACAACTGTATGAGCAAATGTACCAGAAACTTCTACGAGGCTTCTGTAGATATTCGCAGAACCAAGTTAGAGTCTGCACAGGCGGAATTGATGCTGTTATGGCAGCATTAAAGGCACCTGCAGTTACTTCTGATAAGAAGGCAGCTGTAGTAGGCGGCGGTCCTGCTGGTCTGGCAGCTGCATACTTCCTTGCAAAGGGCGGTATGAAGGTTACTGTATTTGAGAAGGCAGAAAAGATGGGCGGCGTTGTACGCAATGTGATCCCAGGCTTCCGTATTTCCCACGAAGCAATCGATCATGACGTTGAGCTGGTTCGTGCTATGGGTGCAGAGCTGGTAAACGGCAAAGAGATCACTTCTGTTGATGAATTAAAGAAAGAATATGACTACGTTGTACTGGCAGTTGGTGCTTCTGAACCAGGCAGACTGAGACTGGAAGCTGGCGAGACCATGAACGCATTAGAGTTCCTGGCGCAGTTTAAGGCAACTGACGGCAAGGTAGATTTAGGTAAGAACGTTGTTGTTATCGGTGGCGGTAACACAGCTATGGATACTGCAAGAGCTGCAAAGCGCAATGCAGGCGTAGAAAAGGTATCCCTGGTTTACAGAAGAACCAAGAGATATATGCCAGCTGATGAAGAAGAGTTAGTAATGGCAATTGATGACGGCGTAGAGTTTGCAGAGCTGTTAGCACCTGTTAAACTGGAAAATGGCGAACTGATCTGCCGCAAGATGCAGTTAGGTGATTACGATGCAAGCGGAAGAAGAAGCGTTGTTGAGACTGGGGAGATCGTTAAGATCGCTGCTGACACTGTGATCGCAGCTGTTGGTGAGAAGGTTCCAGGCGCATTCTACGAAGCAAATGGTATCGCTGTAGACGAAAAGAAGCGTCCAGTTGTTGACCACAACACTCTGGAGACCTCTGTAAAGGGCGTTTATGTTGCCGGCGATGGTCTCTTTGGACCAGCTACTGTTGTAGAAGGCATCAGAGATGGTAAGAAAGCAGCAGAAGCTATTATCGGAAGAGATTTATCTGAGGATATCTTCAAGATGGCTGATGCTGAGGTTGTTTACGGACGTAAGGGCAAACTGTCTGAGGAGAATGAAGAGTCTGACAGCAGAAGATGTCTCTCCTGCAACAGCATCTGCGAAAACTGCGTAGAGGTATGCCCGAACAGAGCAAACGTAACCTTAACAGTACCTGGCATGGACAAACATCAGGTGATCCATGTAGATTATATGTGTAATGAATGTGGCAACTGCCGCAGCTTCTGCCCATGGGACAGCGCTCCATATCTTGACAAGTTCACCTTATTTGCAAATGAAGCAGATATGGAAAACAGCAAGAACCAGGGCTTCACGGTTCTTGATGCAGCAGCAGGAACCTGCAAGGTACGTTTAGCAGGCAATGTAATTGATTACACAGTTGGAACTGCAAATGAGAATGTTCCGGATGGAATTCAGAAGATCATTAAGACTGTAATTTCTGATTACAGCTATCTGCTGATCGGTTAATTTTATAAAAGAAAAAAACTTCGGGGCGTGGCTTTTTGGTCATGCCCTAGAGGTTTTTTCACAAGCCATTAATGAAGATCCCGCCTGCGTAAGCAGGCAGTGAAGCATGTCAGCATGTGTACGTGTGGATCTGAGCGAGAGAGGAAGATAACATGCCCAGAGAAAAGACAATGAAGGTGGTATTTGCATTTCCAACTACCACAATGGCAATGAAAATGGAAGCAGCTGCAAAAGCAAAAGAGGCTCCGGGACGTCTGATCCCGGTTCCAAGGCAGATCAGCGCAGGCTGTGGAATGGCCTGGTGCGCACCGGTTGCGGACAGAGTTTCTCTGGAGCAGCTGATCGCTACGGAACAGATCGTAACAGAGGGCTGCTATGAGCTGTTATTATAAAGGAGGCTGGATAATATGAGACAGATCATTAAAAACGGAACTATAGTCACAGGAAGCGGAAGTTTTCCTGCAGATATCCTCATTGATGGGGAAAAGATCGCGGCTACAGGTACAGCTGAAGAGATTAAAAAACTGGCACAGCCGGGAGATAAGGAGATCGATGCATCTGGATGCCTGATTTTCCCTGGATTTATTGATGCACATACCCATTTCGACCTGCATGTGGCAGGAACTGTAACAGCAGATGATTTTGCTACCGGTACAAAGGCTGCTTTAAAAGGCGGTACTACTACCATTATCGATTTTGGAACCCAGTATCCGGGAGAAACACTGGCAGAAGGCTTAAAGAACTGGCATGAAAAGGCAGATGGAAAGTGTTCCTGCGATTACAGCTTCCATATGTCTATTACAGACTGGAACCCTTCTGTTTCCAAAGAAGTCCAGGATATGATGGATGAAGGAATTACTTCTTTTAAACTGTATATGACTTATGATACCCAGGTAGATGATAAGACCTTATTTGAGATCTTACAGAGATTAAAAGAGACTGGCGGTATCACCGGTGTACACTGTGAAAACAGCGGTATGATCGCAGCTTTACAGGAAGAAGCAAAGGCAGCAGGAAAAATGGGTGTTTCCAGCCATCCAAAGACCAGACCGGCAGCTGCGGAAGCAGAAGCAATTGGAAGACTGTTACGTCTGGCAGAAGTAGCAGATGTTCCTGTAGTTGTAGTGCATCTGACCTGTAAAGAAGGATATGATGTGATTGCACAGGCCCGCAAGAGAGGACAGAAGGTTTATGTGGAGACCTGTCCACAGTATCTGCTGATGGATGACAGTCTTTATGAACTTCCTGGCTTTGAAAGTGCAAAATATGTGTGCGCGCCGCCTTTAAGAAAGAAAGAAGACCAGGACTGCTTGTGGAAAGGTCTGGCAGACGGTACTATCCAGACTGTTTCTACTGACCATTGCAGCTTTACCACAGAGCAGAAGAAGTTAGGAGAAGGCGACTTTACCAAGATCCCAGGCGGTATGCCGGGTGCTGAGACAAGAGGGACTTTGATCTATACTTACGGTGTAGATAAGGACCGTATCACAAAAGAAGATATGTGCCGCGTTCTGTCTGAAATCCTGCAAAACTGTATGGCTTATACCCGAGAAAGGGCGTGATCGCTCCAGGAAGTGACGCAGACCTTGTGATCATGCGTACAGGTGTAGAAGATGTGATCACAGCCAAAGATCAGGTCCAGAATGTAGATTATGCACCATTTGAAGGTACAAAAGTGACCGGAAGAGTGGTAAGCGTGTTCTTACGTGGACTTCAGGCTGTAAAGGACGGAAAAGTGGTAGAAGAGAAGAAGGGCGAGTTCCTGAAGAGAGGAAAATATGCTCTGTAAAATAGAGTGAGTGAGAAAACGGGCTCTGGCAGCTGACTAATGTGGCTGCCGGGCCCGTTTTTTGTTATGGCAGTTGACTTTCCCCGCCTGGCGGCGGGAAAGCGTGTGTATATGCACGCAAGCCCGTCAGCAGCTGGGAAATTGCAAGTCTTCCGCCAACAGCGGAAAAATCCTGAGTATATGCACGAAACCCCGCTGCCAGGCGGGGTTCCAATGCTATATTTATCTCACTTTCGTAAAAATTCCTCGTAAATCATAGATGGCATGCCGTGGACATTTCACTGCACACATACCGCAGCTTAAGCAGGATGCTTCATCAATCACTGCGCAGTTGTCTTCTACGTGGATGGCACTGGCAGTACAGGTCTTTTCGCAGATGCCGCAGCCGATACAGCTGACGGCACAGACACCTCTTGCGTCTTTGCCTTTATCTTTGTTGGAACATTTAACAGCAATGGTATTGGCACAGTCGTGTAAGTGGATGATGTGCTGAGGACATTCTCTGGTGCAGCGTCCGCAGGCGATACATTTTTCTTCATCTACTTCAGCTACGCCATGTTCATTCAGATGGATGGCACCGAATTTACAGCTTTCTACACATTTTCCGCAGGCGATACAGCCATAGGAACAGCTGGAGCCTTCTGTTACATGACATCCGCCGTTGCAGGCTACAAAAGCAGAACGATATGGAAATTTCTTTTTAACAGCCATGATTAGAATCTCCTTTCATAAGGTGTTCCTGAAATTGGAAGGCTGTAGCGGCGTTCTCCGTCACAGCGATAGTAAGCGTCTGTAATGGCCGGAGCAGTAGGGATAGAAGTGATCTCTCCGATACCGATGGCTCCGCAGGCTACATTCAGACCAGGTTTGTCAATAACAATGGCTTCGATCTCAGGTACTTCATGAGCGCGGAAGAGACCTAAAGAACCATATTTTTCAATAGGCTTGCAGTTGTCATCAATTGGATAACGCTCTCTTAAAGCATATCCCATGGACATAACGACACCGCCTTCGATCTGGCCTTCGCAGGATAATGGGTTTACTGCCTTACCTACATCATGGGCAGCAACCATTTTCTCGATCTTCTTGGTCTTTGGATCGATGATGCACATCTGGGTAGCATAACCGTAAGCTACGTGGGATACAGGGTTTGGTACGTCAGCTCCTAACGGGTCTGTCTTTGCAAGGTATTCACCGTAGAATACCTGTCCCTTCAGGTCATCTAAGGAATGATGTTCGCTGGCATTCTTTGCTTCCATTACCTTTTCGCAGGCACGGCGGCAGGCTTCACCGGTAACTAAAGTCTGGCGGGAACCGGAAGTATCACCAGAGTCAGGTGCGATCCAGGTGTTGCTCCGCTCATATACGATCTGGTCTCTTGCCAGGTCAGTATTTGTAACTACCATCTGTACCAGGACGGTACCAAGTCCCTGTCCAATACAGGAAGCACCGGTATAGATGTGCAGTTTTGCGTCATCTTCTACGATTAGTTTTACACGGCCCCAGTCAGGGATACCAACGCCGACACCGGCATTCTTCATAGCGCAGGCAAGACCAACGGCTTTACCAGAAGCTACAGCAGCGTCATATTCTTCTTTTACAGCTTCCAGTGTTTCAACCAGACCGGTGGAATTATCTACGATCTGACCGTTTGGAAGAACGCCGCCCGGACGGATGGCATTGCGGTAGCGGATCTCCCAAGGAGTGATACCGATCTCATCTGCCATCATGTTCAGAAGAGTTTCTACTGCAAAACAGGTCTGTGTTACGCCGAAACCGCGGAAAGCACCGGCTGGCGGGTTGTTTGTATAATAAGCAGTTCCCTCGATCTCAAAGTTTTCATAAGCATAAGGACCTGCAGCGTGGGTACATGCACGTTCCAGAACAGGACCGCCAAGGGAAGCGAAAGCACCTGTATCAGAAGCAACTTTTGCCTTAACGCCCATGATCTTACCGTTTTCATCACAGCCCATGGTGAAATCCATAACAAAGTGATGACGCTTTGGATGTACCAGGAGAGACTCTGCTCTTGTAAGGCTTACTTTTACAGCACGGCCTGTGCAGTAGGTCATCAGTGCAGCGTGATGCTGAACGGACATATCCTCTTTGCCGCCGAAACCGCCGCCAACTAAGGCATTCTGTACCTTGACTTTTTTGCTCCCTAACAGTCTGGTACATTCGTGAAGGGTAGTATGGGAAGACTGGTCAGTAGTGATCAGGAACACATCGCCGTCACTGTCCATATAGGAAACAACACATTCCGGTTCCAGGAAAGCATGCTCAGTCCACGGAGTCTCAAAGTGATGGGAAATAACGTGTGCTGCATGTTTGATGGCTTCCTCAGCATTGCCGCGACAGACATGTTTGTAAGCCTGTACATTGGAGGTTTCCTCATCATATACTAAAGGTGCATCTGGTGCAGCTGCTTCTTCAATGTTGTGGATAGCCGGAAGTACCTCATACTCAACTTTTACCAGTTTCTTTGCTTTCTCCAGAGTTTCTCTGTCTTCAGCAACCACCAGGGCAATGGCATCTCCCAGATAATGGTCAGACCGCTACCGGAATCAGTGTATATTGGTCATGCTTTAAGTGTCCAACCAGATTTTCACCAGGAACATCTTCTGCAGTAAGTACAGCCACAACACCAGGAAGTGCTTTTGCTGCAGAAATATCAATAGAAAGCACACGAGCTCTTGGATATTTGCTTCGTACAGCAGAGCCATAGCACATGTTGTCAAAATAGAAGTCGTCCGGATATTTGCCATATCCTAAAACTTTTTCTTCTACGTCCAGACGATGGACTCTGGAACCGATCTTCCAGTCAGTTGCGCTGTCTTCCGGGATAATTCCTTCACGTTTGATCTTGGCTGCCAGACGGATCGCAGCAATGATCTTTACATAACCGGTACAGCGGCAGTAGTTGTTGCGGATGGCATAGCGTATCTCAGCTTCTGTCGGATCTGGATTTTTATCTAACAGTGCTTTGGTACACATAACCATGCCAGGGATACAGAAACCGCACTGTACAGCACCTGCTTCCCCGTAAGCGTAGGTGTAAACTTTGGATTCCCAGTCAGTAAGGCCTTCTACGGTAATAATGTTGCGGCCCTCTAAGGTGTCCGTGGTAGGAACACAGGCGCGACAGGTTTCACCGTCAATGATAACGGTACAGGCACCGCAGGCACCCTGACTGCATCCGTCTTTTACGGAAGTCAGTTTCAGCTCGTCACGCAGGAACCGTAACAGGGACTGCTTACGTGTAGTTGTCACAGACTTGCCGTTTACAAAGAATGTAGACATATGTATAATCTCCTTTCAAGGTAGGAACAAATAAGTTGTTAAAACGAATAATAAACCGACCATTTATACTTTTATTTTATCATAAAATAAACAAAAAGCAACAACAATCTCAAAAAAATTTATGTATGAACAAAAAAATTGTAAGCGCTTATTTCAAGGGAGAATAACGAAAATCCCCGGTTTTTGAAGATAACGTAAGTCACCTTCAGAAATCGGGGATGTAATTGGTAAAATATGGAAAAATTATTTTTGTGGGAGAAAAAACTATTTCTTTTTGGGGTCCGGACGTCTGCACGAAGCTGGTCTGTCAGCTGCTCGATCATCTGCATTTTCATATACACATCAAAGGAAAGTTCACAGATAAAGGAAAATAATTTCAGGTAATCCTGGTCGCCGTCTTCCTCAGAAACATCCTGGAATGTATCCATTGCTTTCTGGAATTTAGAGGCGATATCTGTTTTAATAGAGGACATTTCACTTTCTTCTAATGTAAATACTTCTCTGTAAATGTCTTCCAATGAAAGACTGGAACCATGACCTGTAAAATGTTTGGCGGTGATAGGCTTAAACAGTTCTTCAATATCCCTGAAAGATAACAGGCTCTTAAAATAGTAGATAAAGATCAGCATGAGCATGTGTTCTTTGGAATATTTCTTTTTAACAGGTGGTGGGAGAAGATTATTTTTTGCGTAATTATTGATCATAGTCTTGGTAAGGACCTTGTCTTCTTCATACCGTCTGGTGTTCTTTAAATGTTCTTCCATAAAGGTTGTGACCTGATCCATATACAGGTCAATATTGGGGATCTCTTCCGGTTGTACGTGGGTCTGTCTGTCAAGATAGGCGAAAAGATCCTGAAGCCGTTCTTCATTTGTTTTCATTAAAAGTCACCTCGGTTTATATTGTAACATTGCTATATATATTATATAGTATTGAATACTATATGACAAGTAAAAACGCCCTATTTACTATATTTTTTAGCAAATAAGGCGTTTAATGATACTCATTTGATACTATAAGTGCAGCTTTTCCAGTTGGTCGGCTACTTCTCTATGACGGTTGGGGTAAAGATGTCCATAAATTTTATTGACCATATCTACAGTATCGCCGATACGTTCCGCAATCAGGAGTGCAGGAAATCCCATGTTAATGAGCAATGATACATGGCTGTGCCTGAGATCGTGAACACGGATCCTTTTTATCTCTGCGGTTTCTGATCCTTTGATAATAGCTGTACGTAGTCGGATCGGTGTTACGGGTTGAAAAATCCGGTCATCTGGTTCTGGAGAATAAATTTTCTGCAGGATGCTTTGAAGTTCTTCAACTAAGAAGTTCGGTATAGTGATAATGCGCTTGCTATTATCGGATTTGGGATCTGTGATAATGTCTTTCCGGTCGTATCTGTGATAGGTTCCGCAAATGTTTATAGATTTCTTCGAGGCGTCTAAATCCTTAACACGCAGGGCAAGCAATTCTCCGCAACGTATGCCACTATAAAAAAGAACTTGAAAGGCAGCATGCATAATAGGGTCTGTGACAGTTGGTAAAAACTTCTGGTATTCCTCCAGGGTCCAGAATGTTAGGCTGCGCCCTGGCTTACCGATCAGGGGAACGGTACGGCAAGGATTGGACGGTAAATTATAATAGCGCACGGCAAAGTTGAAGATTGTTGACAGATAGCAGTTTATTACATATTGCGTATGTGGTGCCAGGCCATGCTTTTTTAGTTCTCCCTGCCAGCGTCGGACATCTGCGGGCGTGATCTGATCTAATCGGAGCTTTTCCCAGAATGGCAGAACATGCCGCCGAACCAGTGACAAGTGTGTTCTGTAAGTTGACTCCCTGGCGTGTTCTTTTAAATCGGTTGCGTATAACTCATACAGAGTTTTAAAGGTCATATCCGGGCAGCCTTGCAGCCGTGTAAGGAAGTCCTGCTCCCATTCTTTGGCGGTCCTTTGGAGCTTGAAGCCCCTTTTTAACTTCTGCTTACGTGTTCCGGTATAATCTGTATAGTAAAATTTACAGTACCATGTACCTGTCTTTTCATCTTTATAGGTAGGCATATCTTTTTTCTCCCTTCAATCAGCTGGCGGGCATGAAATGAAAGGGAAGCGTATGGATCTATTGTGACAATTAGTCACATCTCAATTTACTCATTTCTGAGTAAAAGTTGTTTATTACAGCTTTTCAAGTGTCAGATTTATTGACATCAGGGACCGGATCGTGAGTATTTAGGGCCTCTGTTGTGGTTGTATTCTGATTAACAAATTTTTATTTGTTTTTCTTCTTGGCGAGTTCTACTCCTATTTGCATAGCAGATACAATAGAATTGATTGCTTCTGGTGTGGCTGGATTTCCATTAAGTATCAATCCATCCTGTGATAATTGCTTTTCATGTCTTGTTTTATAATTTTTTCAATATCTTTTTCAGTATCTTCTTGATTTCCCCATTTATGAGTATTTATAAGCGTATCAAGTAGTGCAATCTCATCAGGTTCAAGTTTAATACCGGCTTCAATTAAATCTGGTATACTAAGATCTAGGACCTTAGTAAATTTAAGTAATAGACCAAACTCTATATTGCGTTGGTTGTGTTCAATTCGATTAATAGCTTGCTGCGTGAGTCCGCATTTCTCGGCTAATTCTTTTTGCGAAAGATTTTTTTCAACTCTTAACTCTTTTATTAATTCTCCAAGGCCTTTTGGGTTCTGCATGTTAAATACCTCCTGTTTATTAATGTTAACATATTTTTGATATTTTATCAAACACATTTAACATCAATTAGTGTTGACAAAAACACCATAAGATGTTAACATAAGCACAACAAAACATCAAATGATGTAAAAAGGAGGTGATACCATGAAAGTATCAAAGGACAAAATCGACATTGCAAGAGCAAACCGCTGTATGACGGTTACAGCTCTTGCGGAAGCCTACGGAGTAAGCCGCACACGTATGAACATGATTTTAAATCAAAGGGAAGTAACACCTTTATGCGTTGGGCGTCTTGCAAAGGCCCTTGGTGTTGATGTAACAGAAATCATTGAACAGTAATTAAAAAGTGCTGGCGGGCATGAAATGGGCGGGAAGCCCGATTAATTACAGGAAGGAGCAAAATTATGGGACAATTTCTTACAGCGGAAGAAGTCGGTGAAATTATGGGCTATTCCGCAAGTCACAGCTATTCGATCATCAGAGAATTAAACTCTGAGCTGAAAGCCAAGGGCTACATAATACGAAACGGAAGGATCCCGCGTAAGTATTTCTTTGAGCGTGTCGGTCTGGATCCGGAAGGAGCAGCAACGGACATCACAAAACAGATAACGGATTATACAAGGCTCTGCAAAGAGCTTTCAGAGCTGCCAGATAATGCGGAAAGTCCGGAAGCTTATGAACCTACCAGGATACGCCGCCAAGAGCTTAGAGAGCAGATTGCAGCTAGTAAAAGGGAATTGGATGAGGTATTAAAGAATGGCAAGCCGTGAGGAACTTTTGCAGAGCATCCGGCCAGATATGACATTAACTAAAGCGTTTTTCATGCGGATATATGGCTATGAAATTACCTGGCCGGGATTTGCAGAGGTAGCATTGCAGCGCCTGGAAGAGATAGGATGCAGCAAGGCCCGGGAATATTACGGCGGCTTTGTGGCAGAATATGAGGCCCAGGACGCCGCAGAAATGAAGGAGGCGGGGAAGTGGTATGCGGAACAGATACAGAAGAAAGAAGGAAGTGATAACACGTGGAAAACAAGGAAAGAGGAGTTATTGAAGAGGAAAAGAGAGCTATTGATAGCCAAATCGCAGATATTGACGAGCAATTAGAGCAACTTTCAAGACGGGAGAATTGGAACAGCCGACCGCCAGAACATGGAAAAACTGTTGCGCTTGTTAATGGTTTTGAGGCTTTTGAGGCTTTTGCGGCCCTAGATAGCTCTAAATTAAAAAAGTTTCCTGCTTCATGCTTACCGCCTATATTAGAAGACTATTCTAACCAGATAGAAGAGTCTTTACAGGTAGTCAATCAGATGATAGGCCCTGCATTACTTGGAGTTGTGTCTATATGTATAAGGGGAGAATATGATATATCACCTAAAACAGATTGGACGGAATCTATTAATCTCTATATGTTGGTTATAAATAATCCGTCAGAAAAGAAAAGTCCTGTTTTAAAAGAAATATTAAGACCTGTCTATATGTATGTAGATAAAGAGAATAAAAATAAATCTCCCCGTATTATAGCAGAGAAATTAAGAAAGAATATCCTTTCAAAGCAAATTGAAAATGCATTAAGAACTATAAGTACAAAAGCCTCAAAAGCCTCAAAAGGCACAAAAGGTGCCAGTGAGCTAGTGACAGAGGACAAAATTCTGGATATGCAAACGGAATTGGCTGATCTGGAAGAAAACGGAGAAAAGCCGCTCACGGTATTGGCTGATGATTTTACAACGGAAGCGTTGGTAAAGCTGTTACATGAAAATGATGAGAAAATCGCGGTAGCTCTGCAGAGGGCGGTATATTTGGAATGATGGCCGGGCGGTATAGTACGCAGCCTAACATAGATATTTTTCTAAAAGGTTTTTCCGGGGAGCCGTATGTCAGCCATAGAGTGAGCGGAAGAACAGAAACCCTAAAAAAGCCATTGATTGCGCTGCTCTTAATGGTGCAGCCAATTATAGCAACAGAAGCATTCAATAACCGGGAATTTCGTGAACGTGGTTTATTGGCGCGATTTCTGTATAGTAAAGCAGGGACCAGGATAGGCAAGCGGGCCTATAGAACAAAGGCCATTGATCCTAAAGTGCGCCAGGCTTGGGATGATCTTATTACAGATTTACTTAAGATGAGTGAATGGGATCACCCGAAAACAATTTATCTGAGTGATGAAGCGGATCAGCTGGGAGAAGAATTTTTTAATGAGATTGAAGCTAACCTGTATGATACATACGAAGATATGTCGGACTGGATCGGTAAGTTTTTTGGTCAGACGATGAGAATTGCCGGTGTGCTTCATGTAATTGAAAATCGCATGAACGCCGCAAACGTGAAAGTTCTGCAGAAACAATGAAAAATGCGATTGAGATAGGCCGTTATTTTCTGGATCATGCAATTTATGTTTTTCTGTATTCTGGGCTTTATGATCCCCAAGAGGTAAAGGATGCAAAATATATATTAAAGCGCATGGAAAGCACCGGAGCAGAACAGTTTAGCAAGCGTGATCTGTACCAGTTATGCAGAAGAAAAACAGGCTTTGAAACAGCCGACAGTGAGGCGTTTGTGAAGGGCCTGGAAGAACTGCGAAAGCGTGGTTACATAAAGAAAGAAAGAATTGCAACAGGTGGTCGCCCAACAGAAAGCGTTATATTGAATCCGGAATACTTAGAATACAGAAAGGAAAAGGCAAATGAGTAGGTTTATACAGTGTGGCTGCGGAAGGCTTGTCAATGTAGACAGCATTGCACGCGTAGAAGCAGGATATAAAAAACATGATGATTGCACCATAATTACAAAAGACGGTGAATATTTAACAGCACCTAGTTATGCGTATGATGAAGCAGAGGGAAAAAATCATATTGTTCAGCTCATTCCCGCTAATGGAAAGTATCAGGTACATTGTAGAGATGTTTTCGGGGAAAATGGTGGTAAACCGTGGGTGTACGATGTTGAATATTTTGCTGTATGTGCAAACGGAGAAGTTAGGCCCATGGAATGCGTAGACGGTTATTTAGATTTTTCTGATACTATGGGGAACTATATTGGATTTAAACTTAAAGAGGAGGAAAAAGAATAATGACATATGGTAGAGCACAGTTAGATGTAAAGAAGACGTTCCGGGACTGGTTGACCTTTCAGCGTGATCTGATCGACATTGCAGTAGAAGAAGGTTTCACCAGAGACCAGGCCGTAGAGATGCTTAAGGCATATTTCCTGAGTGAAATTGATGTAAACACCTCTATGATCGGAGATAACTACTAAAAGAAAAGGGGCCCTGTAAGATGTTGGCGCACCCTATAGGCAAGTTATAGCCGAAGCCATGAACCACATAACTATATTAGCATGGATTGGCGGAAAGGGAAAGACATGAAAATGTTGAATTTACAATACCGAATTGTAGCAGCCGAAAGCGAATTGTTACCGGATCACGGTTTTATTTGTCTGGTATATGCCCCAAAGGCAGACATGATTGTACTTAATGATGACTGTTCTTCACTGGATCAGGTCGTAGAGCTTATTGCTAATTATTTGGCCCTGGATATCAAAGAGCGGGAACAGTTCCGGTCACAGCCGAACTATTCAAAACTGCGTGGGCTTATGCGTGCCCTAGATCAGGTGGCAGAGATCCGTAGCAGGAAGAAAACAGCATAGAACGGCCTTTACATAGATTTTCAAAAGATATAATCAAACTTGAGCCGCTGGCCACTGCGATAGTGTGGCATTTTACAATAATAACCGATCGGGTAGCCTTACCAACTGCCTGGATCAGAAGGAAAGGAAATAGTTATGTTGAATAAGGAATTATTAAAAATTTATGAGGATAACTTGGAGAACCAGCGAACATGAGTCCGGATGTACTCGCAAAATATGGAAAACTGCAGGATGCGATTGAAGAGTACATAGAGGCAGTGAGCAAGAATGTATTTTGTTGGGGCTATGAACTGGGACGGGAGGAACAAAAGCATGATAAAGATCAAAGTTTCGTATGAGCGGCCGGAAGAGCTGCGGAAGGTCCTGGAAAGACTTAAGCCATATGTGAAGAGCTGGAAAGCTTCCAGGGATCAAAAAGGGCATTTCTTAAAGGCCTATATCATAATGGAATAATTGCGACATCGCAAATAACAGGGGTTCAGATATGCATAAAACGCAGACCTAGCCCCTGTTTTATTGTATGTCTACGCCCCGGAAAACAGGCGAAAACCCTTGTAAATACTGGAAAATCCATTGCATACCCCCTGGCAATCTGGTATAATATGCATAGGCAAACGAATATAGAAGAGTACCCCAAGATCTTAACCTCTCTTTCTTCTTGGAAGCTGAAATATCAGCGCGGGAATAGGACAGGCCAGAAATGGCTTAACCTGTTCCTGCGCTTTTTTGTTTGCTCAAATAGTCTACAGGACGTAAAACTGGAGGTAAGAATAGAATGAAGATTAAAACATTCGTAGGCGGCCGGATCGCTATTGAAGGCCTTGTAAATGAGTTCTGTGATACTGTGTCAGTTGTGGACATTCAAACACACCTGGCATCTGATCAGCAGGTAATTGCAGTGGTAATTTATGAGGAGGATCATACAAATGGCAGATAAGGCATTTACTCAGGAAGAGGTAAACACTATCATTCAGGATAGGCTGGCGAAGGAGAAGGCAAAGTTTGACAAGCAGATCAGCGACATGCAGGAAGACATCAAGCGCAGAGAGAAGCGGTTAGAGGCCCGGGAGAAGCTCCAGGAAAAGGGCTTACCGGCGGAACTGATCGACCTGGTAAAACTTGACAGTGACGAAACTTTTAAATCTTCTCTGGACATTTTGGAAAACGCATATAAAACAAAGGTCCCAGAGTCAAAACCGACATCAGGAGGCGGATATTCTCCGGCAGCGGGAGCTACTCCGGATCCGGATGCGAATATTAGAAAAGCTATGGGACTCGGCTTATAAAAGGAGTTAAAAAACATGGCTATTAATTTAGTAACAAAGTATCAGCCTTATGTAGACGAAATTTTTACAAAGGAAAGTAAAAAATCACTCCTCACTAATCAGGATTATGATTGGACAGGAGCGCACACAATCAAAGTATATAAGATCACAACATCTGAAATGCAGGATTATAAGAGAAATCCGGTTGCAGGCTTTACTGGATCCCGTTATGGTGAGATAAAGGACCTTGACGCTACAACCGAAGAAATGACCTTGAAGAAAGACAGATCTTTTACTTTCGTAATCGATAAGCTGGATAATGAAGAGACAGCGGGACAGCTTGCAGCAGCTTCCGCACTGGCCAGACAGCAGAGGCAGGTAGTTATTCCGGAAGTGGACACTTATACCTATGGTGTTATGGCAACAGGAGCGGGAACAAAACCTGCAGCAGTAACCTTGACAGATGAAAATATCTATACGGAGATCTTAAAGGCAGGTACTGCGCTTGATAATGCAGATGTTCCGGAAGATAATCGCCAGCTGGTAGTGACTCCGGATGTTTACCAGCTCATGAAGCGTTGCAAGGATATTGTAATGGAAACCAACATTGGTAATGATCTAAGGATCAGAGGCGTAATTGCGAACCTGGACGGGGCGAACGTGATCAAGGTACCAGCGGCAAAGGCTTCCGAAAAACTTTGGGTTTATGCTGGCTCATCCAGTTGCTACGGTTGCACCTACCAAGTTGGAGGACTACAAGATCCACCAGGATCCGCCGGGTATTTCTGGTTCTCTGGTAGAGGGCCGTATCTGTTATGACGCTTTCGTTTTAGAGAATAAGGCAAAGGCAATTTATTACCAGGCAAATAAGGCAGAAGAATAATATAAGCGCTCTGGGCTTTCAGTTGATTGTCCAGGGCGTTTTTGAAAGGATAAACAATGGATCAAGTAAAGGTAAAAGGTGGTTAGATATGGCACAGATAAGACTAAAAACGAAAACACCTACAGAAGTGAGGCGCACTTTGTCCCGTATTATGAATATGGTCGTGAATGGAGAATTAGACACGAAGACAGCGAACACTATCATTCTGGGGTGTAATGCGATTTTGTCCGCTATCCGTAAAGATGAGCAGGAAAAGCAGATAGAAGAGCTTGCGGAGCTTTTGGAGGAACTGACAAATGCGAAAATTAAATAATTTGTTAAAAAAGGCGCGGCATATGTTGCCGGAAATACTTGGTGTGTGTTTTCCATCAGATGATGATGATTTTATAAAAGCTTTGGGAGCTGATCCGGATCGTTATGCGGTAACCGGATCAGACGGAACTGTAGGCTATGACTTTATAGCGGCTTTGAATGATACAGCTGTAGAAGTATGGAAGTATTAAGGTTTGGAGGAAAAACAGTATGGAATTAATCATAAAGCTGCTTGTGATCACTGCAGGAACTTTCCTGGGCCAATGGATCGCAAGAAAGGTAGATAAATAATCAGGGAGGCAACAGGCAATGACAAATGAGCAGCTGGCGGTCAGGATCCGGGCCGGTGAGAATGTGGGTGACAATATGGCTATCCTGTATGACCAGGTAAAGGATTTTATCCATGCTATGGCTTATAAGTACCATGGTCAGGGTGAACTGGAAGATCTGGAACAGGAGGGCTTTTTAGCGCTGTATGATGCAATAGATCACTATGAAGCAGACCAGGGTGTTAAGTTCCTCACCTATGCAAGCCACTGGATCCGGCAGAGGATGCAGAAGTATATACAGAATACCGGAAGCCTCTGCGCTTGTCTGCGGGCCGCCAGAAGGCTATTAGAAAATACCGGAAGTTCTGCACAGAGTTCCAGACAGAACAGGGCCGCAAGCCCACAGAAGCCGAATTATGCCGCTCTTTATGGCTTACCCTGGAACAGTTAAGGGAAATACAGTATGACGCCTGTATGACTGCGGTGAAGAGCCTGGACGCACCTATAAAGGGAGCAGAAGGGGAAGAAGATACCACACTGGGAGAACTGGCGGCCTCTGCCACGGATCCATGTGAGGAGCTGCTTGACCGCCTGGAACAGGAAGAACTTTGCTCTATCTTATGGCAGTGTGTGGACGGTCTGCCAGGGAAGCAGCCGGATGTGATCCGCAGCCGGTACAAAGATAACATGACCATGAAACAATGCGGGCAGTTCTGTGGATCAGTGAGGCAGAGGTTAGGAAGCAGCAGTTAAAAGCACTGAGGAGCCTCAGGAGCGGAGAGAACGCAAAGAAGCTGCGCCCATTCCTTCCGGGAGATGCCTGGATCTATAGCGGCGCTTTGATTGGAAATGGTGTTGATCATTTCAATCAGACCTGGACAAGCTCAACGGAGCGGGTAGCGTTGGAACTGTAAAATAAATAAGAGAAGCTAAAACGCACCCGAGATCCTTTAGTCGTGGATAGGGTGCGTTTCTTTGTTTTCTGATACTGAAATGATACTAAGAAAAAGAATAGAAAATAAATTAGCCTATAATTAATGAAGAAAAGCCGTAAAAACATAAGAAAAACAGGCGGTAATACAGTTAATAATTGCTTCGTGCATATAGTATTGAATACTATATGACAAGAATAAAATGTTGATGATTTTTTGAATGAAATGGTTTATAATGTTTCGATGTAACGTTACTTTAATAAGTTCACGCGTAAAACAGCTAAAGAAGTGAAGGTGAAAATACACATAATATTAAGAGCAACTTAAAAAATACACTGTAAAAAACAAATAAAACAAAAACAGAAAAATAAAGATTAATAAAATAAATTGCACAAAAACTATTTGACATATATCATTGGCAATGCTATAATTCATTTAACAACATTATTAATAATATTAGAGATAATATTAAAAAAGGAGGAAGATATATGAAGAAGAGAGCAATGGTGATGGCAGTGGCAGCTATGATGGCAGCCGGAGCACTGACCGCATGCGGAGGCGGTTCCAAGGATACCGCAGGTACAGCTGACACAAAAGCCGCTGAAGAGACCAAGGCAGAGGAAAAGAGCGAGGAGACCAGTGCAGAAGCATCTGGTGAGAAGCAGGTATTCCCGGCTGGTACAGTAACTGTATATGCAATGGGTAACCCGCAGTACAGACAGCAGTGGTTTGAGACCTGGCTGGACAACCACAGAGACATCGCTCCGGATGTTAAGATCGAGTTTGTACAGACCAAGGGTACCGCTGATATCCGTGAGAAGATCACAATGACCGCACTTTCCGGTGCTACCGATGACCTTCCGGATGCAGCTATGTTAGACCCTGTTACCATCCAGGACCTTGCAAAGGCAGGTTTATTAAAGGATGAGACAGAGTACCTGACCCCACTTATTGACAAGATGGTAGATGGTGCAACTACAGATGCAACCATCAGCGGTCACATCTATGCACTGCCTGACTCTGTAAGACCTCAGGTTCTGTTCTACAACAAAGCTATTTTCGATGAGTATGGCATTGATCCAGAAATGATGAAGACGATGGACGGCTATATCGAAGCTGGACGTCAGTTAAAGGAAAAGAGCAACGGAGAAGTTTACTTATCTTATATCGATCCTACCAGCAAGACCTGGAGATACTGGGGACGTCGTGGTTTAATGCCATCTGCAGGTGCTAAGATCTGGGATGAGAACGGTGAAGTTGTGATCGGTTCTGACGAAGGAACCAAGAAAGCTTTAGGCGCTCTTGATACTATGAATACAGAAGGACTTCTGTTAAAGACCACCATCATGGAGCCGGCTCTGTATGATGCAATCAACAAAAAGCAGGTTGCTACTTTCTGCATCGGCGCTTTCTGGGATGAGTTCATGCGTAAGAACTGTGAAGCTACCAAGGGTGACTGGAGAGTTATGTCCGCACCTGAATTTGAGGGTGTAAACAAGGCAGGTGCTCCTGTTTCCCAGTACATGGGTATCATTGAAAAAGGTGACAATCCTTATTCCGAACTGTTCCGTATGATGTGGTATGATTTCACCTTTGACGGAGCTGCAAAAGAAGAGTGGGTTAAGTCCATGGAAGAACAGAATGCTCCTTATTCCAACCCTGTTTCCAAGGAACTGTTACAGTCTGACTTCTGGAAAGAACCATCCGATTTCTACGGCGGAATGTCCTTCCGTGAAATGGAAGGTAAGTGCCTGGAGAATGGCGCAGAGAACCTGGTTGTAACTCCTCAGGATGCTGAAGCAGATGAGATCATTTCTGCAGAGTTAGAGAACTATGTTGCAGGCAACCAGACCATGGATGAAGCAATTGCAAACATGGACAAGAACTTAAAGGCTAAGATCGGAAAAGCCGAGATCGTTAAATAATCTATTTATAAACAGCCAGGCGGTTTACTGACAGAAGACCGCCTGGCGTAACTAAAGGAGGAGGTAGAACATGCTTAAGGCACTGAAAAAGTATAAAGCTCCCTATCTGTTTATTCTGCCCTTTTTTATCCTGTTTTTCGTATTCCAGCTGGTTCCTACCATATGGACATTCTACATCAGTTTTACTGACTGGAAGGGAATTGGGGATCCGGAATTTTCCGGTCTGGGCAATTACAAGAAAATGATGGTTGACAACATGTTCTGGGAGTCACTTGGAAATACAGTTGTCTATTGGCTGACAGGCCTCGTCTTTATTTTATTCTGTGCACTGTTGATCGCATGTCTGTTAAACAGCCGTTTTTTAAAGAGCAACAGCGCAAGAGCATTTTTCAAAACAGCTACATTCCTGCCAAATATCTGTGCAGCCATCGCTATGGGACTTATTTTCCGTATGCTGTTTGATGAAATGTAGGTCTGTTTAATGAACTGCTTACCATATTTGGTGGCAGTAAGATCCCGTGGCTTACAAGTACCACGTATTCCAAGATCCCTGTTATCATCCTGAATGTGTGGAGATATACGCCATGGTTTACCATGATCCTGTTATCCGGTCTTTTGAACATTTCAAAAGATTACTATGAGGCAGCAACTGTAGATGGAGCAACCGGACTTCAGCAGTTCTGGTACATCACACTGCCATCTTTAAAGAATATTTTATTCTTCTGTTCCGTGACTCTGACTGTAGATATGTGGAAACTGTTCAATGAGTCCTATATCCTGCCAGGTCCTGGTACATCCAATACATCCCTGTTCCAGTACATGTATGAGTCTGGTTTCAATGTATTTAACATGGGATATGCATCTGCTATTGGCGTAGTACTGATCCTGATCCTGATCGTTATATCTGTGATCCAGTTTATCGTGCGTCATAAGCAGGGAGAAATTTAGGAAAGGAGAACCGACATGAACCATAAAAAGCAATGTCTTCCGCGATCACATATGGGGTACTGGTGCTGATCACTATTGTATGTCTGTTCCCTATTGTATGGATGTGCCTGATCTCTATCAAAGACACTTCTGAAAGCATTACCGGCTTTAACTCAATTCTTGTAACTCATCCTACACTGGGCAATTTCAAACGTCTGTTTGAGATGATCCCTGTAGGCCAGAATACATTTAACAGTGTATTTACCACCATTATGGGTACTGTAACTTCCCTCGTTTTTCTGTGCACTGGCAGGTTTTGCTTTTGCAAAGTATAAATTCCCGGGAAAGACAGTTTTATTCTATTTTGTAATTGCTACCATGCTGGTACCGCCGGAAGTTGGTTCTGTACCACTGTTCATCATCATGAAAAAAGTGGGACTGATCAACAGCCTCTGGTCTTTAGTTATCCCAAGAATTGCAACAGCAGTTGGTATCTTCTACATGAACCAGTATATCACCGATGTTCCGGATGAACTGGTAGAAGCAGCCAGAATTGACGGCTGTACGGATTTTGGTATCTTTATGAAGATCATCCTTCCGGTTATCAAGCCGGCTATGGCTTCCTGGGGTGCGATCACACTGATCGAAGATGGAATGACTTCTTCTGGCCATTACTTTACTTAAGAAAACAGGCAAAATACACATTGATGGTAACCATTTCCTTACTGCCAGTCAGTGAAGGTTTGTCTACACCATGGCCTGTTATCCTTGCAGGTACCACATTAGTTATCATTCCTATCATTATACTGTATCTGATCCTGGAACGTTTCCAGAAAGCAGGTATGATGGAAGGTGCTGTAAAGGGCTAAATAATGAAAATGACCGATCTTTATTAAAGGGTTCGGAGAAAATAAGAACAGAATGCCGTGTTTCAGGCTGTATGGAGAACGCCTGGAACATGGCATTTTTGTGTTTAGGGAGAACATTTGTTTTTGTGCCTGCTTGCAGGATAGGTACAGGGATGTTATAATGACTCCAGAGAAAAAAAGGCGGTAATAATATGAGCATTTATGATACATTAAATCCAAAACAAAAAGAGGCAGTCTTACATACAGACGGCCCTCTTCTTATACTGGCAGGCGCGGTTCCGGAAAGACAAGGGTCCTGACCCACAGGATCGCTTATCTGATCGATGAATGTGGGGTAAATCCATGGAACATCATGGCGATCACTTTTACCAATAAAGCAGCCGGGGAAATGCGGGAACGTGTGGATGACCTGGTTGGCTTTGGAGCAGAGAGTATATGGGTCAGCACCTTTCATTCTTCCTGTGTGCGCATCCTGCGCCGTCATATTGAAGTCTGGGCTATACCACCAGTTTTTCCATTTATGACAGTGATGACCAGAAGACCCTGATGCGTCAGGTGTTTAAGGCAATGAATGTTGATACCAAACAGTTTAAAGAACGGTCTGTCCTGGCAGCTATTTCTTCTGCAAAGGACAAGCTGATCACTCCGGAAGAGTTTCTGTTAAATGCAGGAGCGGATTTCAGGGAAAAGAAGACAGGGGAGATCTATAAAGAATACCAGAAGCAGCTGCGCAAAAATAATGCCCTGGACTTTGATGACCTGATCGTTAAGACCGTAGAACTGTTCCAGAATAACCCGCAGGTACTGGACTATTACCAGGAACGTTTTAAATATATCATGGTAGATGAGTATCAGGATACCAATATGGCCCAGTTTAAGCTGGTAAGCCTCCTGGCTTCCAAGTACCGCAATCTCTGCGTAGTGGGTGATGATGACCAGTCTATTTACCGGTTCAGAGGTGCGGATATCCAGAACATCTTAAGCTTTGAGCATACATTTCCAGGTACAAAGGTGATCAAACTGGAGCAGAATTACCGTTCTACCCAGAATATCCTGGATGCGGCAAATGGAGTGATCCGTCATAACTTCGGGCGAAAGGATAAGACTCTGTGGACAGCCAACGGTGAAGGAGACAAGATCTTATTTAAGCAGTTTGATACAGCAAGGGATGAGGCGGATTTTGTAGCCCGCCAGATCCGTGACAGTTCATATTCCTATCAGGATCAGGCAGTGCTTTACAGGACCAATGCACAGTCACGACTGATAGAAGAGCGGTGTATTTTCTATAATATCCCTTACAGACTGGTAGGTGGAGTCAACTTCTATCAGAGAAAAGAAATCAAGGATGTACTGGCGTATTTAAAGACTATTGCAAATGGAGTGGATGACCTTTCCGTGATCCGTATCATCAATGTGCCGAAACGGGGGATCGGAGCTACCACCATTGGAAGAGTAACTGCTTTTGCGTCAGAACACGGAATGAGCTTTTATGATACTTAAAAGAGGCAAAACAGATCCCGGGTATCGGTAAGGCGGCAGAAAAGATCAGCCGTTTTATTGCCCAGATGGAAGCCTTCCGGGCGATGGCACATTCAGAAGAGTACTCTATTAAAGATCTGATCGATCATATTCTGGAAGATACGGGTTATGAAGAGGAACTTCAGGAAGAGGGCGAGATCGAGGCCCAGACCCGTCTGGAAAATATTGAGGAATTGATCAATAAGCAGCTGCCTATGAAGAAGACAGTGAACATCCTACACTGGATGAATTTTTGGAACAGGTGGCACTGGTTGCGGACATTGACAATGTAGATGACTCGGAAGAGAGGGTAACCTTAATGACCCTTCACAGTGCCAAGGGCCTGGAATTTCCAAAGGTGTACCTGGTAGGTATGGAGGACGGTCTGTTCCCGGGAATGATGTCTATTATGTCAGGTGATAAGACAGAAATGGAAGAAGAGCGCAGGCTTTGTTATGTAGGTATCACCCGTGCAAAGAAAGAACTGGTATTAACTGCAGCCAGACAGCGCATGGTAAACGGAGAGACCAGATGGTCCAAGCCAAGCCGCTTTATTAATGAGATCCCGCCGGAACTTTTAGATACGGATAAATTGCAGCCGGTCCTTGGAAAAGGAAAGCAGGATGACTTTGACGAGTCAGGACTTCCATGGAACCAGGGCACTAAAAGCGGTGTCAGCCGGTTTGGAATGGGATATAATGCCTATGCTTCTAAAACAGCATCACCAACGGGAAGCAGTAAAAGTTCTGGAATGGGCGGTTTTGGCAGCAGCATGCAAAGCTTAGAGCCAAAGAAAAAGCCGGGCTTTGGAAAGACATTTACAGTCCAGAAAGCAGCATCCCTTGACTACAAAGAAGGGGACCGTGTAAAACATGCAAAATTTGGCGAAGGAACTGTAAAAGAGATCATAGACGGGGCAAGGGATTATGAGATCACGGTAGAGTTTGACAAAGGTGGCCAGAAGAAGATGTTAGCGGGATTTGCAAAGCTGGAACGTGTCTGAAAACAGTAGTAAAAAGTAAGAGTTTATGGTATACTAAATAACAAGGAAAATAAGTGCAGAAAGGATGGACCTGCTATGAACAGATTTGACAGAGAAAGATGGGATACCATGGGAAAAGAGGCTTTAAGCCGTGTAGAAGAACTGATGAATACCAGCCGTATCAACGAACTGATCCACAAGAGAGAAGAAGATGAAAAGAAAAAGAACTGTATTCTCTGGGTACTGGCTATTATCGGTGCAGTAGCAGCAGTAGCAGGTATTGCATACGCAGTTTACCGTTTCTTTACCCCTGATTATCTGGAAGATTTTGAAGACGATTTCGATGATGACTTCGACGATGACTTCTTCGAGGATGAAAAGGCAGAAGAGAAGAAAAGCGAAAAGAAAGAAGAGAGGGCTGAGGAAAAAGCTGAATAAAATAAGAAAGAAGCCATAACAGGTGTAAAATCTTATAATTTTAAAAGCGTGTCTCATATAAAAGGGACACGCTTTTCTTAGGTATAGGTTGCTATTCGGGCATATTTGTGATAAATAAGTGATAGACTGAAATATTTAAAGTGACAGAATACAAAATAAGGAGTAGAAAAGTGAAAAAAGGCGAGATTTACGAAGCGATTGTAGAAAAGGTAGAATTCCCAAACAAAGGTATTGTTCATGTAGGCGAGGAAAAAGTGATCGTGAAAAATGCCATTCCTGGACAGAAAATACAGTTTGTGATCAATAAAAAAAGAAATGGAAAATGTGAAGGACGGCTTTTAGAAGTGTTAGAAGCCTCTGAACTGGAACGAAAGGAAGGCGCATGTCCTCATTTTGGCGTATGCGGCGGCTGTCTGTACCAGAGCCTTCCATACGAAGAACAGTTAAAGATCAAAGAGGGACAGATCAAATCACTTTTAGACAGTGTGTGCAAGTCCTATGAATTTGAAGGTATCAAGGGAAGCCCCATTTCTGATGGCTACAGAAATAAAATGGAATTCTCTTTTGGTGATGAATATAAGGGTGGTCCCCTGGCACTGGGAATGCACCGCAGAGGCAGTTTTTATGACATTGTAAATACCCCGCAGTGTCATATTGTCCATGAGGATTTCCGTAAAATATTAACAGCTACCTTAGAGTATTTTACAGAAAAAGGCATGGGCTATTACAGAAAGCTGCAGCATGAGGGCTATTTAAGACATTTGCTGGTGCGTAGAGCTGTTAAGACAGGTGAGATCCTGGTAGCTTTGGTTACTTCCGGACAGACCGGCAAAGAAGGAATGCCACAGTCCTTAGAAACAGAAAAAGTGTTATTGGAAGAGTGGAAGAAAACACTGTTAGCTCTTAAAATGGAGGGAAGTTTTGCAGGTATCCTTCATATCCGCAATGATACTCTGGCAGATGTGGTACAGAGCGATGAAACTACAGTTCTTTATGGAAAAGGCTATTTCTATGAAGAATTGTTGGGCCTGAAATTCCAGATCACCCCATTTTCCTTCTTCCAGACCAATTCTCTGGGAGCAGAGGTGCTTTATGAGACAGCCAGAGGTTATGTAGGAGAAACAAAGGATAAAGTAGTTTTCGACTTATACAGCGGAACCGGAACCATTTCCCAGATCATTGCACCGGTAGCAAAGAAGGTAGTAGGGGTGGAGATCGTAGAAGAGGCAGTAGGCGCAGCAAAGGAAAATGCAGAAGCAAATGGTCTGCATAACTGCGAATTTATTGCAGGAGATGTATTAAAGGTGATCGATGAGATAACCGAAAAGCCAGACCTGATCATCTTAGATCCGCCAAGAGACGGCATCCATCCAAAGGCATTAGACCGTATCATTAATTTTGGTGTGGATCATCTGGTCTACATTTCCTGTAAGCCAACCAGCCTGGTAAGAGATCTGGTGATTTTACAGGAGAGAGGTTATAAGCTGGAAAGGGCAGTAGCTGTAGATATGTTCCCGGCAACTGCTAACTGTGAAACCGTAGCAAAACTGATCCGTGTAAAATAATCCGGTTATAAAAGGGGGTTACATTATGAAACTTCTGTTCCGTCAACGCTTCTTTTCCTGGTTTGACAGCTATGATATTTATGATGAAAATGAGAATACTGTATACACAGTGAAAGGTCAGCTTTCCTGGGGACACTGCCTGAAGATATATGATGTGGCCGGCGTGAAGTGGGGACAGTGAAAGAGCGGGTATTTACTTTTCTGCCAAAGTTTGAGCTGTATGAAGGTCCGCAGTACATAGGCTGCCTCAGCAAGGAATTTTCGTTCTTAAAGCCGTGTTACAATATTGATTTTAACGGCTGGGAGATCCAGGGAAGTTTTATGGAGTGGGACTATACGATCGCGACGTCTGATGGGCGGAAAGTGGCAGTGATCTCCAAGGAACTGTTCCATATGACGGATACCTATATACTGGATATTGCGGATCCGAAAGATGCCCTTCATGTGCTGATGTTTGTGCTGGCCATTGATGCGGAGAAATGTTCCAGAAACAGGCATTAAAAGCGGTTTAGAATAAAATTACAGAAGATAAAACGAGGTGTAGAATGGAATTGGCGGTGCTGACACTGTTTGCAGTGCTTTTGATCGGTGCGCTGGCGGCAGGTGTCCCTATTTTGTATGCCTGATAGCAGGTCTGATCCTGTTTTCGGCATACAGCTTGAAATGTGGATTTACCCTGGAACAGACGGGGAAAATGTGTTTAAAAGGCGTAAATACAGTAAAAAATGTGCTGATCACTATGACGATCATCGGAGTTCTTACAGGGTTATGGAGATCATCAGGAACGATCCCGGCTATTGTTGGCTATTGTGTGCAGCTGATCACACCTTCCGTATTTTTGCTGCTTACCTTTTTGTTAAACAGCCTGGTATCTTTTCTGATCGGAACTTCCTTTGGAACGGCAGCCACTATGGGAGCCATCTGTATTGCCATGGCCCAGGCAATGGATATAAGCCTTGCCCTTGCAGGCGGCGCAGCTATATCCGGCGCCTTTTTCGGGGACCGGTGTTCGCCTGTATCCACCAGCACTCTGCTTGTGGCAGAAGTGACCCATACGGATATGTATAAAAATATACCGAAACTGATGAAAGATTCTATCGTTCCTTTTGTGATATCCTGTGTGGCATACCTGGTAATGGGATGGCTGCAGTCTGCTTCCGGCAGTGCGGCAGCAGGAGCAGGGGAGCTGTTTTCAAGAGAATTCCGTATGGGACTGATCCTCTGATCCCGGCAGCAGCCATTTTTATTTTAGCAATATGCAAAGTAGAAGTGAAAAAGGCTATGGCAGTTAGTATTTTTCTGGCATTTGTGATCTGTCTGGTCTACCAGCATCGTCCTCTTACGGAAACTTTATACTCTATGGTATTTGGCTATGTTTCAGAGGATGCCCAGATCAGTAAAATGCTAAATGGGGGAGGCATCCAGTCCATGATAAAAGTGGTAGCTGTAGTGTGCCTGTCTTCCTGTTATTCCGGTATTTTTGAGAAAACAGGGCTTTTGCTGCCTTTACAGGAAAAGATCATAAAAGCAGGAGAAAAGCTGGCGCCTTTTGCCGTTGTACTTCCGGTTTCTGTGATCGCCTGTGCAGTGTCCTGCAACCAGTCGCTGGCTACACTGGTAACAGAGCAGCTTTGTAATAAGCTGGTGACAGATCAGGAGAAAATGGCCATGTATCTGGAAGACGGTACCATTGTGATCGCACCGCTGATTCCATGGTCCATTGCAGGCGCTGTTCCTTTAGCTTCTATGGGAGCACCTGGGACTGCGCTGTTTGCAGGGTGTTATCTGTATGCCCTTCCTTTATGGAGGCTGATCACAGACTGTTTTACACGGGGAAAACAGAAGGTATAAAGTGTATTGGTTTGATTGGGGAAAAACATGAAAAGGAAGTAAAAGTCATGGCACAGGATTTGACAAAGGGAAATCCATTTTCCGTAATCTTAAAATTTTCACTGCCGGTTATCGGTGGTAATCTGTTTCAGTTATTTTATACTCTGGCAGATACAGTGATCGTAGGCAGGACGCTGGGAGCAGACGCTTTGGCAGCAGTTGGTTCTACGGCGATTGTTATTTATCTGGTACTCTGTTTTATCTAGGGTATTACCGGCGGTTTTGGTATCTGTCTGGGACACAGGTTTGGCGCAAGAGATGAAAAAGGAATGCGTCGCAGTGTGGCAGTGTCTATTATTCTATGTGTTTTTTTCTCACTGGTTATCATGGCGATCTGCTGCGGCCTGGCTCATCAGATCCTGTACTGGCAGAAAACACCGGAAAAGATCTACGATATGGCTTATGATTATATGTTTGCTGTATTGTTAGGAACCGGTGCGACTATCTTTTATAACATGATATCCAATATTCTTCGTGCATTGGGAGACAGCCGTACACCCCTGGTTTTCCTTGTATTTTCCTCTCTTTTAAACATTGTCCTGGATGTAGTATTTATTGTCCCGTTTAAAATGGGAGTAGCAGGAGCTGCCTGGGCAACGGTACTCAGCCAGCTTTTATCAGCAATATTATGTACAGTGATAGGTGTGAGAAAATTCCTCATACTTAGACTGAAGAAAGAAGATTTTCAAAATCTTGGTTCTGTGATAAAAACTCACATGAGTATGGGATTTCAGATGTCTGTTATGTGCATCGGCCAGCTTGCCATGCAGGGAGCCGTTAATGCACTGGGAACAGAGGCAATTGCCGGATATACGGCAGCGACGAAAGTGGATCAGTTTTCTGTACTTATGAATGCAGCTTTTGGTATCGCCATCTCCAACTATGTGGCCCAGAACTATGGTGCCGGTCTGTGGGACCGTATCCGCAAGGGAACGGCAGCCTGCCTGCTTCAGACAAGCATTGCAAATGCTCTTATGTGTGTGATGATCATTTTCGGACGCCATCTGGTCGTGCCCATGTTTGTAACACAGCCCACAGCAGAGATCATCTGGTATTCTGATTATTATCTGATGACCGTAGCGCCTTTTTACCTGCTTCTTGGAGTGCTGCAGATCTATCGTTCTGCCATCCAGAGTATGGGCAACAGCTGGACACCCTTTACAGCCTGTATCATTGAACTGATCTTTCGTATTACATCCACCACTGTGTTTGCAGGGATCATCGGTTATGTAGGGATCTGCTTTGCAACGCCCTTTGCATGGATCGGGGCGATCGCATTGTTAGTGCCTGTGTACTGGCATGAAATATTAAAAAGAAGAAAAAAGTAAATTCGGAAAAGAAAAGGACAGAGGTGATCAACCTTCTGTCCTTTTTAGCTATTCATATTTTTTCTTTTTCTCATATTCAGCCAGCGCAGATAAGGCCTCATTTGAAAGAGGAAAGAGCACTGCCAGATTAAAAATAGTCATCAGTCCGATGCCAACATCTCCCAGATCCCACACCACTGTATAAGCCTGGATGCCGCCGATGAAGAGCATGATCAGGCCAGGATCTTATAGAGAGTCTGCCACAGCCAGCGGTTTCCGAAAAGATAGGACACATTGGAACGGGCATAAAAGAGGATACCAAGGAAAGTGGAGAAACTGAACAGGGCCAGGATCACAGCTACGAAGATCACACCAAAGCTTCCCAGGTGGTAGTTCATGGCAGTCTGTAACAGCTCCATTCCCATAAGGCCACGGGTCAGTTCTTCCGGGACAAGGAGCAGGATAAAGGCAGTACAGCTGCAGATCACAATGGTATCAATAAATACGCCTAAAGCCTGGATCAGTCCCATTTTAACCGGTTCCTTTTCATCAGCAGCAGCTGCCGCGCAGGGAGCAGAACCGGAGCCAGCCTCGTTGGAGAAAAGACCACGTTTTACACCATTCATCAGTACAGCTCCAAAACCACCGCCTGCTACTGCACGAAGTCCGAAGGCTTCTTTAAAAATCCTGGAAAATACGCCTGGAAGCTGTCCGATATGGGTCACAATGATAAAAATCGTGATGATAAAATACATAGCCGCCATAACAGGAACAATGATATCCAGTGCCTTTATGGTGGCATTTTTGCGCAGCACGATAATGGCGGATAAGATCACCAGGATCACAGTGGTGATGATAGGTGGTACAGAAAAAGCATTTTCAAAGGCAGAGGCAACGGAGTTGCTGATCACCTGGCTGATGCCGCACCAGCATAAGAGTCCGGATAAGGCGAAGAAACTGCAATCACAGAGTGTTCAGTTTCTTTCCACGGACTTTTTCTGCATAATAGTGGATATAGTAAGCCGGACCGCCGTGATAGCCGCCGTACAATGAATCTTCCTCTTTATGGATCTGGGCCAGAGTTGCCTCGATAAAAGCAGTGGCAGAGCCTAAAATAGCGGAAAGCCACATCCAGAACACAGCACCTGCGCCGCCTGCAGAAACAGCAGCCACTACGCCCACCAGATTTCCCATACCAACCCGGGTAGCGGTAGATACGAAAAGAGTCTGTAACGGTGATAAGCTGTTGCCATTTCCTTTCTTTTCTGTCAGGGAACGCACCATATCCGGAAAAAGACGCACGGATACAAAGTTAGTACGGAAGGTAAAATAAATACCTGTTGGGATCAGAAGCAGTACCAGAAGAGGAATACCAATGGAAGTGCCTGAAAGGTGCAGTGTAACCAGATCTCCCCACAAAAAGTGGTAAACAGCTTCGATTATATGAACGATCATAAATTATCTCCAGTCATTTTCATTTTTGGACCTGTTAAAACGTTGAAACACACTTAAACGCTTTAAAGGGCCAGTCTAATTATTGTACACTGTTTTTGATGATTTGTAAAACTATAAAACAGTGGAAAATGTCTATTATTGGTAACTTCTTGCCGTTTCATGGTATACCCGGGTGATCTCCTGAAGGATATCCATATGGGTAAAGTCTTTTTTGTATACGATCTTGGTCTCACGCATCATACTTAAGTTTTCAATAGGAAGAACGGCCATTTTTCCTTTTTTCTGTTCTCTTGCGCAGGCACTCTGAGGCAGGATGGAAACGCCCAGTCCTTTTCGTACCAGGTCTTTTATAGTGGCGATATTGTCAACTTCCAGAGTGATGTTGAAATTGTCAATGGAGTCCCCGATGCTTTTTAATGTGGACTCAAAAAGCATGCGTGTATCAGAAGTAGGAAGCCGCAGGATCATCCGTTCCTGTTTTAATTCTGATAAAGTGACCATGGCACGTTTGGCCAGAGGATGCCGGATGGACATAACACACACCAGATAATCGGTAGCTAACATCAGGGAACAGAGGGAATGCCCGGTTGGCGTTCCGTCCACAACAGCCAGATCGATCTCGTAATTATCCAACATATCATAAAGATTATTTATGGTATCCGTAATAATTGTTATTGAAAAATTATTATCAGCATTGCTGCAACGGGCCAGAACCTCCGTGATCAGGTTGCTTTCCGAGGTGTGGGTGATGCCGATGCGGACTTTGGTCAGCTGTTTTCTGGAATTATCGATCTCCGTCTCCATCTTTCCATACAGCGCTTTGATCCTTCGGGCATATTTTAAGACGATCTCACCTTCCGGGGTCAGCATTAAACTGCCTTTTCCGCGGATAAAAAGGGTGACTCCCAGTTCTTCTTCCAGCTGATTGATATGATGGCTGACTGCCGGTGGGTAAGGGAGAGAGAAGCAGCCGCTTTTGTAAAATTCTGGAATTCAGCTACTGCCAGCAGAGTTTCTATTTTTGAACCGAGCATGGTACCTCCTTGTTGTGTATAATAAATAAAATTTATCATACATAAAAATAAAATAATTTGCTTTTATTATAAAACAGTATATCATATAGAAGCATGACACACAAGGAAAACGAGGGGGTTATAGCATGAAGTCATTTTTATTTTACCATGCAACAAGCCAGGCATCGGTGGTCATTATCACCATTGCACTGATGCTATTTGTTGGTTATCTTATGACCCGCATCACCAGAAAGTTTAAACTGCCAAATGTAACGGGGTACATTCTGGCAGGGATCCTTATGGGACCCTACTGTCTGGATATGGTGCCGGTGAAGGTCATAGATGGGATGGATTTTCTTTCAGATATCGCGCTTGCTTTTATTGCATTCAGCACAGGGGAATTTTTCCGCTTTTCCGTGTTAAAGAAAAACGGCTGGAAGGTGATCGTGATCACGGTTATGGAAGCGGTGCTGGCATCGGTATGTGTATTTGCAGTGGTTTATGGGGTGCTCCACTTAAATCTGGCATTTTCCATTGTACTGGCAGCTCTGGCATCAGCTACAGCTCCTGCGTCCACCATCATGACCATCCGTCAGACCGGAGCGAAGGGAGATTTTGTTGATACTCTTTTGCAGGTGGTGGCATTGGATGATGTGGTTGGTCTGGTGGAGTACAGTGCGGCTATTTCTATTGCGCTGGCAGCTCTTTCCGGGACTGGTGGTTTCCAGGTGGGAAATATCTTAAAACCGATCCTGATCAATGGGGCAGTACTGGTGTTAGGCGGTATTTTTGGCTGGCTGTTAAAATGCATGATGCCAAAGAGAAAATACAAAGACAACCGGCTGATCATATCGGTGGCAGCGCTGTTTGCTTTTTGCGGGATCTGTTCTCTGGCAGATGTATCCCCTCTTCTGGGATGTATGTCCATGGGAACCATTTATATTAATTTATCTGATGATGATAAGCTGTTTAAACAGTTAAATTATTTCAGTCCGCCGATCCTGCTTTTGTTTTTTGTACGGTCCGGACTTTCCTTCCGGTTAGATGCGCTTCTTAATCCCTCAGCAGGAGAAGACGGGGCTTCCCTTTTAGTGATCGGAGTGGCATATTTCCTGACACGTATCATAGGAAAATACGCAGGTGCTTATTTAGGCTGTCTTGCAGTACATAAGAAAAAACAGGTGCGCAATTATCTGGGGCTGGCACTGGTGCCTCAGGCAGGCGTAGCCATTGGTCTGGCGGCTCTGGGAGCAAGAACTTTAGGCGGTCAGATGGGGATTGATCTGCAGACCGTTATTCTTGCATCTAGTGTACTTTATGAACTGACGGGTCCGGCATGCGCAAAATTGTCCCTGTATCTGTCCGGATCCTATGGGGATATTGAACTGCCAAAAGAGGCGAAAGAAAAAGATCCGGTGACCCGGTTGGAAATGCTGATCGAGCGGATCCATGAGATCCAGCAGGAAATACCGGAAACAGAAGAGAATATTTCTCCGGAAGAACAGGCATTTTTGGAAGCTGCCAATGAGCAGTACGAAGCAGTGGGGGCGCTGCGCAATCATTTAAGAGCAAGGAGGACGTATTGATATGGGACATATAACAGCAGAACTGACAAAGGGATGGATGATGGAAGGAATAGGAATGCAGGTGATCCTGCGGATCCTATTATCACTGGCGCTGGCGGCGATCATTGGATGTGAACGCTCCAGCAAGCGTCATTCCGCAGGTATGAGGACTTTTATGCTGGTCAGTGTATCTGCTACAGCAGCCGTGCTCACAGATCTGTATCTGTCCAGTGAATTTTCTTTTGGGATCCCTGTTATTTCAGGAGCGGCCGTTGTGGGCATTGCCATGTTAAGCGGCAATTCCATTCTTTTCAGTTCCAAGAACCAGATCAAGGGACTGACTACATCTGCAGCACTCTGGGCCTGCGGTTTTATGGGCTTAATGGTTGGGACCGGAATGTATATTTCCGCATTTGTGATCTTTATGGCACTTCTTTGTGGGATTTCCCTGTTCCCATCTGCAGAGCGTTATTTAAAAGACCGTTCCAATCATTTTGAGGTGCATCTGGAATTAAAGAGCAGTTTCAAACTTCAGGATTTTGTAGCGACGATTCGTAAACTGGGGATCCGCATTGATGATATTGAGGCAAATCCGGCTTATTTAAATTCCGGTCTCAGCGTGTATACGGTTTCTCTGACTGTGGACAGTCAGGAACTGAAAAAAGATAAAAAACACAGTGACATCATTGAAGCACTGCGCTCTCTTGATTACATTTACTATATAGAAGAAATCAAATAAAAACGATTTGCCTACTACCCAAAGCAGGAAAAGTATTGTATAATTAACAGGTTAGCAATAACAGGAGGAATACCCAAGTGGTTGAAGGGTCTGGCTTCGAACACCAGTAGGTCGGTAGCACCGGCGCAAGGGTTCAAATCCCTTTTCCTCCGTAAATAAGAATGTGCCTTGGCACATTCTCGCGCCGAGCGCGGTCGCTTGCGACAAACTTCCTCATCGCGCGAGTGCGCATCGTTGGCAGGTCGTGCCTTTTTGTGTACTAGGGAGTTCCAACGGAATTTCCTAGTACATAAAAAAACACCCTTCTGTCTGTTACACGAAGGGTGTTTTGACTGTCTCTTTCTATTATCCCTGAGTCTTCATAAGAATATTCAGGACCAGTGTAATGATCATAAATACGATCGCACCGTATCTGGTAAAATGCTCCAGAGCTCCTTCCATAGAACGTCCTTTATTCTTGCTCCAGTAGCTGTCTGCCATACCACCGATGGCACTTCCCAGTCCGTTGGACTTGCCTTCCTGCATCAGGATGACTACGGAAATAGCTATACCCAGAACAACATATATAATGGATAAAAGAACCTTAACTACTGCCATTTGTCTACACCTCTCCGTTTCTAATAGTTAAACAAAACTATTTTATACTATATCATAACCCATTTGAAATTACAAGGCTTTTTGTCACCATTTTCTGCGTCAAAAGCAAACTCAACGATCCCTGTTGCATAGCAGATACAGGTGAATACAGCAAAGAGCACTCTCATCTGCCTTTCTATTTACAGCTTTGCTCCATCTGCCCAACAGATGCGCCGTCTGGTGTTACTGTATTTACCAGCATGGCACCGGACTCATCACAGAAATAATCCTTTTCATTCCAGTGGATCCATCCTGTTTTCATATAACCTTCTTCATCAAAGAAATACCATAAAGAGTCGATCTGCTGCCAGTTGTTTACAGGATAAGAGCCATCTCTGTTTACATACCACCAGCCTTTTTCATTATTCTCCCAGTGGCCTTTCCAGTCTTTCATCTGCTCTTTTGTCACTTCAAACCAGGCTGACTCTTCCCAGTCTCCCTGATTACCCCTGGAGTCTACCGCACGGACCTTAAAGTAATAAGTGCCCTCTTTCGGGATCTTCTCTGAAAAGTTAAAGCTGTTCTCCTTTACAGTATAAATAGATCCAATGCCATTGTCATTGGAAGTACTTCCCTTTCCTCTGCACAGACGTACTTTGTAATTCTTTGCAAGACTCTGATGATCCCAGTTTGCGATTCCGTTGTCTGCATCCCAGCTAAGTCCGTCTATATCCAGGTCCTCATCATCTTTATCCAGCTTTTCCAGTGTTACCACCAGTTTCAGCATTTCTTTATCATACTTGCTTGCACAGGAAACATATTTTACCTTATCTCCATTAAAAGTGAAAGCACTTTTTGCTGATTTTGAAAAATAACAGTCACTGTCTGCTGAAAGCCATACTTCTACCTTTGGCTTTTCCCCGCCGGCCCAGTATTCCTGCTCATTGATAAAATCGGCACTTTCTACAGAGCAGTTTCCATCTTCTACAGAAACAGAGATCGTAGCATCTGTATCACCTGCCTGCACATCTGCGTTAAAATTCAGTGTAATATGGCCAACAGGAGTGCGCTCTTCCTTTGCTGATGCAGGAAAAGAAGCTGCAACTGATAAAAGAGCTGCAAACATGGCTCCTTTTAACAGATTGGTTTTCTTATCTTTTGTCATTTTTCTGTACCCCCTTATGATCTTAATTACTGAAATAACTGTGATATAAAGTAAAAAAGTTATCGGTACTGCAGCCTTCCCCAGCGGAAAAATCAATATTTTTCCAGAGATCTGCCGGCAGGCGGATCTGGTATTTCTGCTGATACGGCTCATAGATCTGCCGGAACGCTTCCGTTTTCTTCTGTTGCGCCAGTTTGCTCTTTCTTTCGGCGGTAGCTGTCTGGTCATAAGCATTGGTACACTTCTGGATAAAGAAATGGCCTCCTGCTCTATGATGGGCTGATCTCATTTTCCTCCAGATCAAAAGCAGACCGGTCCGGCTCTTTTAATCCTGTATCCCAGCCGATCTGATACTGGATCTGGCTGTTTATGGAATTTTTTTCAGCAATCGCCAAAAAATCGGCTTTTTCTTCGCTTACCATACTTAAAAGAGCTTCTGCCTTGTCTTTTGAGTCTGTTTCGATCCGTTCTACCTGGATCACTTTTGCCTCTGCATCACTGACTTCCAGATTTTTCGTATCGGTCAGCTGTCCCACCGTCTTATCTGCCAGATAATATTTTCTGTAAAGATCCAAAACATCATTTTCCGTTATCTGCAGATAGTTCAGGTCCTCGTTAGAAAGACTCTGAAAAAATTCACTGGAAAGATTTTTAATATCGTCTTCTTCCTGCCCTGTAAGGGAAATATTCTCTTCCTGGGCCATCCTATCTACTACTGCCAGTTCTTCCAAAAACTGCTGTACCTGGTTCTTTAAAAGAGTTTCAAAGGTATTTCCATTGGAATCTGCCGTTACTCCCCACAGCTGCCCTGTATAAATATTCTGATAGCGGTTTCTTTCCGTTATCGCGATCAGGCGTATCTGTTCCTGGGTATACTGCTCTGCGTCCTGTTTTAACATTCCTTCCGGCATTTTGCTGCAGCCTGAAACAAAGAAAAGCATGACCGTCAGGAAAATCAAAAATACCCTCTTATTTAAGTATTCTGTGATCTGCAATTGTTACTTACTCCTTTTTACAGCAGGTTCTGCAGGATCTTTAAAACACCCTGGTTTACATTGCTGTCTGCCTGAAACCTGGCTGCTTTTTTCACTTCATCCCTGGCATTTGCCACTGCGAAACTGTAATAAGCCTGCTGCAGCATTTCTATATCATTTAACTGATCCCCAAACGCCATGGTCTCTTCCGGCTTTATCCCCAGACTGTCCTGGATCACTTTTACCGCATGACCCTTATTTACATTTTTAGCCATACAGTCAAGCCATACGTCTCCTGCACAGGAGATCTGAAGGATGTCCTTAAATTCTTCTACCAGAGGTTTTACCGCTTCTTCCACGCCGCCGGCTCTGTATATAGAGAGTTTGGTACATGGAACCGGCACAGTCAGCAGATCATCCACACGGTGAAGATTAAACTTATAGCTTTCCACCAGCCAGTTGCAGAGAGCATCGTCCTTGGACTCCGTATAATCTCCGTCTTCCGCTGCATATACCATGGAAAATTCCGGATTTTTCCGCACTGCATGGATCAGCCGCTTTACGATCTCCCGGTCCATGGCATATACATACAGGCTTCTGCCATAGCAGCCAATATAAGAACCATTATTTGAAATATAGAACACCTTTTTCTTTACAGGATCAAAGGTACGTTCACACTGGCCCAGGGTCTTCCGCTGGCAACTGCAAACTGGATTCCTTTTTCCCTCAGTTTCAGGATCGTATCAAAAAGCCGTGGATCTACATTGGTAAAACCATCTTCCACCAAAGTTCCGTCTACATCTGTGACGATCAGCTTAATCATTTTCCCGTTCCTCCAAAAGCCTTTTTATCTCATGGCAGAGACGTCCTAAAGGAAGGCCTACTACATTGCTGTAATCTCCTTTGATCCCCTTGATATAAGCTGCAAAGGATCCCTGGATCCCATAGGCACCTGCCTTGTCAAGAGGTTCCCCGCTTGCGGCATATGCCGGATCTCATCTTCTGCCATCTCATAGACTTCCACATCCGTCTTTTCTGCAAAAGTAGTTTCTGCAAACCGGTCCGCTCCCAGACATAAGATCACCGTCACACCGGTATATACCTGGTGGGTGCGTCCCTGGATCAGCGAGATCATCTCTTCTGCTTTTTCTACGGTTCCAGGCTTTCCTAAGATCACCGGATCACTTTCCCCGTCTTTTACAATAGAAACTACGGTATCCGCTCCGATCACCAGGGTTCCCGCCGGAAAACAACCGGCTACATCTTCTGCTTTTACACTGGACAGTTTTTCCACCAGTTTCTGTGGGTCTGTCTCGTCTTTCTTTTCTTCTGCATTGCTTGGACAGATCTGTGGGCAGATACCGATCTGTTCCAACAGTTCTTTCCGTCTTGGGGAGCAGATGCTAACACTACCTGCCAACCCTTTAAATCTTCTTTTAATTCCATTTTAATATACCTTCAATCTTCCTATGGTCTCTTCTGTTTCTCCCTCTTCCCCTTCTTCCGGAATTCCCAGACGCATGCGGATACATCTGATAAAGTCAAAAACATAAAATAGGGTAAGAAGGACTGCCAGGACCTTTCCTATCCTTCCCGGGATATAGCCTACTGCTGTGCGCACCCAGCCGTCTAAATAATTGAAGAAGAACAGGCCTAAAAGTCCCCACGCCAGACTGCTCTCCAGGCAGATGATCCCTCTGTAGTTAAATGGTTTATGGCTGTAATCCCACCAGAAACTTCCAAACAGCCGGATCATCACATTGGCTGTTATCAGTTCCATGGTCGTAGCCATAGTCATGGATGCTGTATACAATTCTATGGGATGATCTGACAAAGGGCTTAAAAGCAGGCAGGCGCCCACTGCCCCGAAACCGTATATGACGCAAAAGGGGCCATGGCCAAAGCCACGGTCCACTACCGGCCTCTTATATTCAACGGTGAGCACAATACATTCCAGAAGATATCCCAGAAAGCTGTAGAGAAAAAACCAGTTTATATAATTACAAATACTCATCAATTCCTCCATAAGGAAAGTACATTACAAATAAATAGTTACATTAATAACAGTTATTGATGACCAGTGCCAGAACGATACCTAAAATAGCACCTGCCACTACCTGGATCGGGGTATGTCCCACATATTCCTTTAACTTCTGCTGAAGTACCTCACTGCTTAATTTCAGCGGATTTTCAAGTAAAATGGAATTTAACAGTCTGGCCTGTTTGCCAGTCTCCTGCCTTACGCCTACCGCATCATACATAACTACCATAGCCAGTATAAAGGATATGGCAAATTCAAAGGATCCGGCACCATATTTTAAAGCCGCCGCTGTCGTCAGTCCGCACACAGTAGCTGAATGGGAACTTGGCATACCTCCGGAACCTACCAGACGCTCTGCGTTAAAGCTTTTATTCAAAGCAAAGTCGATCAGGGTCTTTAATACCTGGCTACTGTCCAGCCCACTACAGCACTGACAAGAACCTGATTTCCCAGCATTGCTTTCCATGTATCCATATTTTAAAATTTTCCCCTTTCTGCCGTCTGCGCAAACAGAAGATGTCCCGGTACAGCCGCGTACCGTTTCACGGTAGCTTTTGTTTCTTCCAGGCAACACATCTTATCGGCAAAAGTGACCGCATAGCCCGCTCTTGTTGACGGCGGGACCGGTGTCAGCGGCCACATGTGACGCAGGATCGTGTCTTTTTCCTCATCTGTCAGTTCAAAATACTGTTTTGCATTTTCCATGGCTGTCCTCGGTGGGTAAAGCCATGGAAATGATCTCCTGTTTCCCTGGCGTGCGTGTGCCAGTCGTATAAAAAAAGATCATGGAGAAGCCCTGCTCTCGCAGCGCTCCTCCAGTTTCCCCCAAATCTTTTACACAATTTATAAGCCAGATAAGATACCTGTATACAATGACATTTACAGGTCGTTGTTCCATGCTGTATATACTGGTCCATGGACTGGAATACAGGATGGTCTAATATATCTGCCACACACTCCATATACCCCGGATCCATTAAATATTCATTTGCTTCCGGCATATCCATGAGTGTCACACCTCTTTCTAAACTTGCCATTTTAGCCAATGAGCCAGTCATAAAGTTCCTGATACTTGCTGCAGATGTTCCCCAGGAGAAATCAGCTGCCATATCACGGTCTATGATCTTATTCCACTCACGGCGTTTGTTATAATAAATGTATTTTGCGTAGCGGACGCTTCCAAGCATCTCATGTGCATTGTAGTTTGCAAAGGAGAAGCCGGTTCCGGTATTTTCAAATTCATTGTAAGGCTGTACGGTATCTCTTAAACCGCCGGTCTCTCTGACGATCGGCACAGTACCATAGCGCAGGGCCATCAGCTGGCTTAAGCCACATGGCTCAAATAAGGACGGCATCAGGAATGCGTCACATCCTGCGTAGATGCGGTGGGACATTTCCTCAGAGTAATAGATCTGTGCAGATACGCGGTCATGATACTTCCAGTCATAATGACGGAACATGTTTTCATACCGCTCATCACCGGTACCTAATACAACAAGCTGCATATCGTCGCTGCAAAGCTCATCCATCACACCCTGTACCAGGTCAAGTCCCTTCTGGTCTGTCAGACGGGAAACGATACCTACCATAAATTTCTTTTCATCTACAGGAAGTCCTAACTGCTGCTGAAGGGCTTTCTTGTTTTTCACTTTTTCCTTGCGGAAATTCTTAGCTGTATACTGCTGTACGATATATTTGTCTGTTTCCGGGTTAAAATCATCATAATCAATACCGTTTACAATACCACGCAGGCTGTTTGCCCTTGCACGCATCAGGCCATCTAAGCCTTCGCCGTAAAATGGCATCTTGATCTCTTCTGCATAGGTATTACTTACAGTAGTGATCGCGTCTGCATAAACGATACCGCCCTTTAACAGGTTGCCGTCTTTGTATGCTTCTAACTTATCCGGTGTGAAGTAATAATCCGGCAGTTCTGTAAATCTCTGAATCGTCTTTACATCCCATACGCCCTGGAATTTCAGGTTGTGGATGGTGATCACAGACTTCATATTGCGGTAGAAATCTCCGCCATGGAAACTGTCTTTTAACAGAACCGGGATCAGACCTGTCTGCCAGTCATGACAGTGTACTGCATCCGGCTGGAAGCCGATCACAGGTAATGCGGAAAGAGCTGCACGGCAGAAGAAACAGAATTTCTCCAGATCCCAATACCAGTCCCCATATGGCTTTGGTCCGTTAAAATAGCTTTCATTGTCAATAAAGTAAAATGTAATTCCCTCATGTACATACTGAAGGATGCCCACATAACGACTCTGTCCCAGATAGTCCATATAGAAGTGGTCAACATACTGCATCTTGTCCCGCCATTCCTGCTTGATGCACAGATATTTTGGGATAATGACTCTTACATCAAAGTATCTCTTGTCAAAACACTTTGGAAGTGAACCAACTACGTCTGCCAATCCCCCTGTTTTTATAAATGGTACTGCCTCAGATGCCGCAAATAAAATCTTTTTCATCCAAACCTCCCTCTCCTGAGTTCCAGGTGGCGTTTTGCCTTAATCAATAGTATACCTTACTTTTGATAAATAAGAAAGAAGTTATTAGTAAATTTTTTATAACAAAATCTTTACACTGCACTCTGGGGTATCCGGCAATTTACTATATCCCAATTTTTTTATAATCCAGGCAGATCTTATCTGCAATCAGGGCAATGAACTCTGAATTGGTTGGTTTTCCCTTTCCTGTACTGATGGTATATCCAAACAGTTCATCGATCACTTCCAGGCTGCCTCTTCCCCATGCAACCTCAATGGCATGGCGATGGCACGTTCTACACGGCTGGAACTGGTATAATTTTTCTTTGCGATCTCCGGATACAGGATCTTTGTTACTGCCTCCATCATCTCCCTGTCCCTTACCACCATGCTGATGGCATCCCGAAGATACTGATAGCCCTTGATATGGGCGGGAATCCCAAGTTCATGGAGCATTTTTGTAATATCCGTTTCCAGATGCTCCTTCATATATTCTTCCCTGTTCATAGCAGCTTCTTCCGGTGTTGCTGCCTTTAACGGTGCTTCTAAGACCTTTCCCGGAACAGGACGGACCGGACGTTTGCCAATACGGCGGATCTTATTTACAAGAATATCCTTATCAAACGGCTTCATAAGAAAATAGTTGGCACCCGCCTGAAATGCCTCTTCTGTCATCTGCTCTCCGCCTACTGCACTTAAGATGATAAACGCCGGGTTCTTTAACATAGATGTTTTCTTTTTAATATTTTCCACAACTGTAATACCATCCATCTGCGGCATTACCAGGTCCAGCAAAACAACATCAGGTTGGGTATCTTTTATCATGTCAATGGCGTCTTTTCCATTATCAGCTCTGCCAATTACAGAAAGTCCTGCTTCAGAACTGATCACTTCATCTAACGTGTTTAAGATCATAGGATTATCATCTACAATTACAACATTTACATTTTCCATGTTTCTACCTCCTGCATCCCTTAACGCAATTTCATTCTTTACTTATAGAGTGCTTCCTCATTATTTAACGCTTTGATGCGTTAAGTCTTTTATGGTAGATATTATAAATGCAAATATCGTCATATTTCAAGAAAAAGCCACCGCATTATTAGACATTTTAACATTTTATTAACAGTTATCTTTTATTATCTAATATTGTCGAATTTTGTCAATTTTTATTAGTTTGTGACTTTATTCACTGTTTTGCATAAAATTATGGATCCTTATCAGTGCCCCAGCATATCCTCGATCAATATCCCATATCCTCTTGTAGGATCCTGGACAAATACGTGGGTGATGGCCCCGATGATCTTTCCGTTTTGTATTACGGGGGAACCGCTGGTTCCCTGGATAATGCCACCGGTGAGATTTAACAGCTCCGGATCTGTGATTTTGATCACCAGGCTTTTGTTTTTCTTGTTTCCTGTCATATCGATCCGCTGTATCTCAACAGAATAATCTTTCACCTGCCCTGAGATGCTGGTACGCACCAGGGCAGGTCCTGTTTTTACTTCCTGGCGCCTGGCTGCTTCCATGGAGGCGGTTCTGTGTTCTTTTAAGAAAGTCTGGCTTACAGTTCCAAATATCCCATAATCTGTATTTTCTGTCACTGTCCCGATCTCCGACTTTGGACCATAGTAGATCACCCCGGAAAGCATTCCAGGCGTTCCTATTTTTCCTTTTTCAATTCCCAAAATCTGGGTATCATAAAGATTTCCTCCGGAAGTCTCCACCAGTTCCCCTGTATCGCTGTCACTGATCCCATGGCCCAATGCACCAAATTTCCATTTAGATCCATATAAGTCACAGTTCCGATCCCCTGGGTATCATCCCGCACCCACACACCTAATTTGGAGGAACCGTCTGTTCCTTTTACAGGCTTTATCTTAACTTGTGTTTCTGCCCCATTTCTGCGCACTGTCAATGTAACATTTTCTCCCTGAAAATGGCTGACCGCCTCTGCCAGCTCTTCCTTTGTCCCAAGCTTTTGCCCATTAAAGCTTCAATATAGTCCCCGGATTTTAATTTTCCCACAGCCGGTTCCATTTCCATCCCATTTTCCCCGGTAATACGGCCGGTACCGATGACCATAATTCCCTTAGACTTTAAATAAATTCCCACAGGACTGCCACAGGGGATCAGCCTGGTAGTATCTACCACATCTACCTGTATGTTCTTAAACTGGATCACACCAAATAATTTCAGGTCCAGCTGATAACTGCCTTTCTTTCCTGCATACATGGAAAATGGCTCTCTGCTGTTTATGGTGATCTGCTCGGCCGGGATATTGCTCTTATTTCCCAGTGCCACTTCTTCGCTTTCACTGTATACAGTAGCCCGCCAGGAAGGGAAAATGTAAATTCTTCCTGAGCATGTTCTGTTACGCTGACCCGGTCCGGTATGCTCCGGTCCACATAGTACCAGATCCCAACTGTACCCACGATCAGGGACAGCCAGAATATCCTGACCAGATGCTTATAAAAATTTGATTTTCCCCTCATAGAACGACCTCCTTCTCCATTTGCAGCCTGCAACATGCGCCATCGGTGCATTTTCTCTGTACAAAAACAGGGAGCCGCAAGTCCTGATACTCTTGCGCTCCCTGTTAGTATGTTCTGTGAACGGTCGTTCCAATCTGTTTTATTTTGGTTATTGCTTATGCCTTGCACGGACAGTTGCTTATTTTGTCTTATCTGCCAGTTCCTTCATTTCACGGGCATTCTGGATCACTGTATCTGTGATCTTTGCTCCCCCAAGAAGTCTTGCCAGTTCTTCCACTGTCTGCTCCCTGTTAAGCGCCGGATGGAAGTCGCTGTACTTCCTTCACTGGCTGCTTTATGGATCTCAAAATGGGTATCTGCCATCGCCGCGATCTGAGGCAGATGGGTGATACAGATCACCTGATGGCTCTTTGCAATATAGGAAAGTTTCTCGGAAACCTTCTGGGCTGTCCTTCCGCTGATACCTGTATCGATCTCATCAAAAATAAGGGTTGGGATATCATCGGAGTCTGCAAGAACGGTTTTGATCGCCAGCATGATACGTGACAATTCACCGCCGGATGCCACTTCCATAAGAGGGCGCACCGGCTGTCCCGGATTGGTGGAGATCAAAAACTGGGCTTCGTCATAGCCGGAGGCTGTAAAATGAGGCAGCCGATCAAATTCCATATCAAACTGAACATCTAAAAAATTCAGATCCAGCAGTCCTTTTTTGATCTTTTCCACCAGCTGTCTGGACGCAGTTTTTCGTATCTTGGATAATTCTGCGCAGCATCTTTCTAAACGATCCTGGGCTTCTTTTAACTCTTTTTCCGTTTTTTCCCTGTAAGCGTCAAAATTTTCCAGTTCTTCCAGCCTGTTTTTCTTCTTTTCCAGATTTTCAAGCATCAGCTGCGTGGTATTTCCATACTTTCTCTGAAGATCATGGATCTGATCAAGGCGGCTTTCTGTGGTGCGGAATACCTCTTCATCAAATTCCATGGAACCCATATAAGAAGAGATCTCCCTGGAAGCATCATTTAAAATAGCTTCCGCATCATAAAGCTGGTCTCTTATCCCCTCTAATGCCTTATCGTACTCAGCTGCCTGTTCTACCGAGCGCAGGGCCTGAGCTGCAAAGTCACGCTGCAGCAGTCCTCTGGCATTTTCCAGTTCCTCTGCGATCCTTCTTGCATGGGCGAAACGGCGGTATTTTAAGGTAAGTTCTTCCTCTTCTCCCTCTTTTACCTCTCCGTTTTCGATCTCCTGGATCTCAAAGCGCAAAAAATCCATCTCCCGCAGTCTTGCGTCCTCATCTGTCTTAAAAGATAAAAGACGTTCCTTTAACTTGCAGTAGTTTTTGTACTCCTCTTCGATTTTCCTTTTCACCGGCTGGGTCTGTGCCTTGACATAGGCATCCAGGATCTCAAGATGTTTTGACTTATACAGCAGAGACTGATGCTCATGCTGACCATGGATATCTAATAAAAGACCTGTGATCTGACGAAGTCTTGCCATTGTCACAGTCTCATCATTAATACGGCTGACACTTCTGGAAGGCATGATCTTTCTGGAAATGATCACCATTCCTTCTTCTGTTGGCTCTGTCCCAAGCTGCATTAACGCCTTTTTCTTTTCCTTACTGTCAACGAAAAAGATCAGCTCAATATATGCATGGTCCGCTCCACGGCGTATCACATCCTTTGACGCTTTTCCCCCTAACGCCATGGTCACGGAACCAATAATGATCGATTTACCTGCACCGGTCTCGCCGGTAAGTATATTCAGTCCTTCTCCAAATTCTACATCTGCCTTCTCAATGAGAGCCAGATTTTTCACATGGAGCTCAAGAAGCATGCTATTCCTCTCTTTCTATCTTTTTTCCCGGATCTTTTGTTCTAAATCCAGTTTAATCTTCCACCATTTTTTTGATCTTTTCCATTACGATAATGGTATCATCCACACTGCGGACTGCGCACATAATGGTATCATCTCCGGCAATACAGCCTACTACTTCATGGAATTTAATAGCATCAAGAGCAGCTGCAACTGCCATTGCCATACCGGAAACTGTTTTGATCACAAGGATATTCTGTGCCATATCCATGGATACAAAACCGTCTTTTAAAATGCGGATATATTTGGAAGCAGAAGTTCCTCTTGGACTTTCAAGGACCATATAGCGCTGACGTCCATTTTCTCCCGGCACTTTCGTCAGTTTTAATTCCCGGATATCCCTGGATACAGTTGCCTGGGTTACATTAAAACCCGCCTGGGTCAGCTTTTCAGCCAGCTCCTCCTGGGTCTCTATTTCATATTTTCCGATCAGTCTACGATCTTGCTGTGACGTTCCAATTTCATCTGCTTTTCCTCCCATCTGTTTCCACATCTTCAGACATTTCCCAGATAATTACTCAGATTTTGCATAAAAGAGATCTGCTTTAATTTTACCATTACCGTTTCCATATGTGAGCGCTCTACGATCAGATAATCCCCGGGACCTGTCTTCTGGGAAGTATCTCCGTCAAAAGTAACCAGTCCTTTTCCCAAAAGCCCGATCTTTACACGGTCCTCTTCGGAAATGACGATACTTCTGGCATTTAAAGTATGGGAACATACAGGTGTTACTGCCATCATCCGGCCTGCAGGAGCCATAACCGGCCCTCCTGCGGAAAGATTATAGGCAGTAGAACCGGTAGGGGTTGCCACCATCACTCCATCCGCTGCATACTCATTTAAATATTCATCATTTACAGCCAGATCATAGCGCAGTACCCGCAGATGCTCTGCACTGGTGGCTATGATCTCATTTAAAGCAATATCCTGAAATACCGGCTTTCCCTCATGAAATACAGTTCCCCGAAGCATCATACGATGTTCTAAACGGAAACGTTCGTTTACAAGGGCATCCATCGCAGCATCAATATCCTCTGTGCGGTCCACCTGGTTTAAAAAGCCCAAATGTCCCCTGTTGATCCCAAGCATGGGGATATTCCGGCCTGCCAGATCTCTTGCTGCCTGGATCAGGTACCGTCACCGCCAATGGTGATGATGCACTGGGTATCTTCCGGCACATATTCACCGGGCGTATGTCTGCCGTTTTTCATACGCTCATAATCTGTCATATAACGCATACAGCCCCTCTTTTTTCCAGGCAGGACTGAACCTCATCCTGAACATCCAGTACATAGTCTTTACTTAAATTGGATATTACATAAAAATATTTCATAAGTCCCCTATGTTAAAACCTTATTCTTTATCCAGCGCTGCGTGTGCTTCCTCTACGATCTTTTTCGGATCAACAGGCATTTCCTCATAAATGACCGGTCCGTCTTCGCCTCCGGGTGGTTCTGCAGATGCAGCAGATACTCAATATTTCCTTCCGGTCCCTTGATCGGTGAAAATTCCAGGTTTAAGATCTCAAAACCAATGGATTTTGCAAAGGCAATGACCATTTCAATAACCTCTAAATGAACAGCCTTATCCCTTACAACGCCTTTTTTGCCAACTTTTTCTCTTCCTGCCTCAAACTGTGGCTTGATCAGACATACTACCTGACCGTCATCCTTTAAAAGAGCCTTTACAGGTCCAAGCACCTTGGTCAGAGAGATAAAAGATACGTCAATACTGGAAAATCCGATCTCATCCGGGATATTTTCATGGGTCACATAGCGGATATTAGTCTTTTCCATGCAGACTACACGCTCATCATTGCGCAGCTTCCACGCAAGCTGTCCATGGCCTACATCGACAGAATAAACCTTGGTAGCGCCATTTTGCAGCATACAGTCTGTAAATCCGCCGGTAGAAGCGCCTACGTCCATACAGATCTTATCTTTTAACTCTACGCCGAAATGGGTCATTGCCTTCTCTAATTTCAGGCCGCCGCGGCTTACATATTTTAATGTATTTCCTCTCACCTCAATAGGTGCTGTTTCATCAAAGGTGGTACCTGCTTTATCCTCTTTCTGCCCGTTTACATAAACGATACCGGACATGATCAGAGCCTTTGCCTTTTCTCTGGAGTCTGCCAGATTGCGCTTTACAAGCAGTACATCTAACCGTTCCTTCATTTATTTTCTCCTTATATCTATCTTATCGATCTTTCTGTTTTAGAGCCATCCTTCTGCTTTTAACCTCTGGATAATAGAGTCGCTGTCGATTCCCAGTCCTTTTCTTAAAACAGACACGTTTCCGTGCTCAACATAGGCATCAGGAAGTGCAATATTCATCACTTTTACCTGCGGATAATGTTCATGGATATAGGCAGTTACAGGAAGTCCAAAACCTCCCTGGAGCACATTTTCTTCCATGGTCACGATCAGTCTGTGGTTCTTTGCCAGGCGGTCCACCAGTTCTTTGTCAAAAGGTTTTACAAAACGGGCATTTGCCAGTGTACAGGAAACTCCCTCTTCTTTTAACTTTTCCCGTACATGTTCTCCGGTACTTACCATACTTCCCACTGCTAAAAGGGCAATGTTTTCTTCCTCATAGATTATTTCCCCTTTTCCATAAGCAATAGGCTGCATAAATTCTTTTAAGCCTCTGTAAGCGGTACCTCTTGGATAGCGGATGGCAAAAGGTGCCTTATAATCCATGGCAAAATCCAGCATAGCTCGCAGTTCCCAGAGATTTTTCGGTGCTGCCACGCTCATGTTTGGAATAGAAGTAAGATAAGAATAATCGAAAATTCCCTGGTGGGTCTCCCCATCGCTTCCTACCAGTCCCGCGCGGTCCACTGCAAAGAGCACCGGCAGGTTCTGGATACAGACATCATGTAAGATCTGGTCATAACCTCTCTGTAAAAAGGAGGAGTACACCGCAACTACAGGCCGCAGTCCTGCTGCCGCCATACCGGCTGCGCTGGTCACTGCATGAGCTTCCGCAATACCTACATCAAAGAAACGGTCCGGGAATTTCTTTCCAAAAGCTGCCACTCCGGTACCGTCAGGCATGGCCGCAGTCACAGCTACCAACTCCGGATGTGTTTCTCCTAACTGGCACAGTTTCTTGGAAAATACATCTGTATAAGTAGGGTATTTCTTTTCTGCCAAAGGTTTTCCTGTTTTTATATCAAAAGGACTTACACCGTGAAAATGAGCCGGGTTCTTCTCTGCCGGTTCATAGCCTTTTCCTTTTTTTGTAAGGACATGGACCAGTACTGCATGATCCAGTTTCTGGGCTTCTTTTAATACCTTGCACAGTGCAGGTATATTGTGTCCGTCCACTGGTCCCAAATAGGTGATCCCCATATTTTCAAAGAGCATTCCCGGGATAAACAGCTGTTTGATACTGTTTTTCGTCCGTTTGATCTTGTCGATCATACGGCCGCCAACTACCGGGATCCGTTCTAAGGTATCTGCCACATTTTTCTTCAGATCATTGTAACCGGCTCCTGTGCGAAGTCCTCCCAGATACCTTGACATGCCACCTACATTTTCAGAAATGGACATTTTATTGTCATTTAGTATGATAATAAAGTTTTTCTTCATACGGGCCGCATTATTTAAAGCCTCGTAAGCCATTCCTCCTGTAAGAGCACCATCACCAATGACAGAGACTACCTTATAGTCCTCTCCTAAAATATCACGGCCCTGGGCAATGCCAAGACCTGCTGAAATAGAAGTGGAACTATGGCCTGTGTCAAAGGAATCATAGGGGCTTTCCTTCCGTTTTGGAAAGCCGCTTAAGCCGCCGTACTGACGGAGTTCATCAAATTCCATCCTGCGGCCGCTTAAGATCTTGTGGGTGTAGGACTGATGGCCTACATCCCAGATGATCTTATCTTCTGGCAGGTCAAAGGTACGAAACAGGGCAATGGTCAGCTCCACAACTCCCAGGTTGGAAGCTAAATGTCCCCCTGTATGGCTGATCTTTTCGATCAGAAAGGCCCGTATCTCTTCTGCCAGTTGGGAAAGTTCTTCAGAGGTCAATTTTTTCAGATCTTCCGGCCCCTTTATCTGTTCCAATATCATAGGTTCTTCCTTTTTATTTCTGACGTTTAATAAGAATACGGATCAAATTCTCCAGGAATTCATTATTTCCAGGCAGTTTGTTTAAATCTTCAATCGCCTGGACAGAAAGAGCTTCTACATCTTTCTTTGCCTTTTCTAAACCTTCCAGAGTCACATAGGTAGTCTTCTGGTTCTTTTCGTCGCTTCCTGCCTCTTTGCCTAAAACTTCCTGGTCTCCAGTCACATCCAGAATATCATCCTGGATCTGGAATGCCAGACCAACCTTGCCTGCAAGGCTTTCTACGATCTTACAGTCTTCTTCTGCAGCGCCGCCTAAAACAGCACCGATGAGCATGGATGCCTCAATAAGGGCACCTGTCTTTAAGCGGTAGATAAAGTCCAGTTTATTCTTCGGGATCGGTCCGCCAGCCAGTTCTACGTCTACTGTCTGTCCGCCGATCATGCCGTAAATACCGGTCTTGGAAGCCAGGATCTCAATGGCACGTCCCACTCTTTTAAGGTCATCTGCATCTGAAACCTCTTTAAATGCCTTCGCTGCTACCTCAAAAGCATAGATCATCAGCGCATCTCCTGCCAGAACGCCCATATCTTCGCCGTATTCAGCCCAGGTACTTGCCTGTCCCCTGCGCATCATATCATCATCCATACATGGAAGATCATCATGTACCAGGAAGAAGTATGGATCATCTCAATGGCTGCCATAAATGGTACAACTACAGGCTGTACTTCTCCTGTAAATAATCTGCAGATCTCCTGCATAAACAGAGGACGCAGACGCTTGCCACCAGCTTTTACACTGTAGTTCATAGCCTCAAAAATGGTTTTCTGATGGCCCTTTTCTTCCGGCAGATAGCTTTCGATCTGCTCATTGATCTGTTTTGTTCTCTCTTCCAGTTCTTTTCTGAATTCTGTATTATCACTCATTGTCTTCACCCTCACTCAATATTTGGATCTGTTTTTCTACTTTATCGATCTGGCTGCTTAAAGACTTTACAAGTTTCATTCCTGCTTCATACCCTGCAAAGGTCTCTTCCAGTGAATTTTCCCCTGTTTCCAGTTTTTTTATGATCTCTTCCAGTCGGGCGAAATTTTCCTCGATCCCGGCTGTTTTTTCCGGAGCTGCTTCTTCTGCTTTCTTTCTTCCTGCCATATTTATCCCTTTCTCCCCGGTCTGCTGTTTTTCGTATCCGTCACAAGCGCCTTTGCATAACCATCTGCTACATAAATACGGACCGGATCACCGGCTGTTACCTGCTTTACAGATCTTATGGCTTCTCCTGACTCTTTTTGTACGAAACCGTATCCGGCGCTTAACTTCTTTAACGGAGATAAACCTTCTAACTGGCTGGCATCTAATGCCAGACGGTGCTTCTGTAAATTCAGCTTTTCCCTCATGGAATTGTTCAGACGTTCTTCCTGCTTTTCTAACAGTCTTTTGCTTTCTTTTAACGCCTCTTTGATCTTCCGGTCTAATATCTCCTCATAATCTGCCAGACGCTGCCGTCTGTCATTGACCATACGGCCCGGATCCTTTAATTTCAGCTGCATCCGGCACTGTTCCAGGCGGAAACGGGCCCGTTCCAGTTTTCGTTTTGCAGCCTTATCCAAAAGCAATTTATAGGCAGCTACCGTTTCTTCAAACTGTTTATAATCAAAAACTGCCAGCTCTGCCGCCGCCGATGGCGTAGGAGCCCGCAGGTCTGCCACATAATCTGCAATGGTCACATCTGTCTCATGTCCTACAGCGGAGATCACCGGAGTATGACATTCAAATATGGCCCTTGCAACCATTTCTTCATTAAATGCCCACAGGTCTTCTATGGAACCGCCGCCCCGTCCTACGATCAGAACATCCAGTCCCATCTGATCCAGTGTTTTTATTCCCTGGACAATGCTGTATTTTGCCTTCTCCCCCTGAACAAGAGCAGGATAAAGGATCAGCTGTACATAGGGATTTCTTCTGGATGTAATATTCATGATATCCCGGATGGCCGCGCCTGTGGACGCTGTAACGATCCCGATCCGGGTGGCATATTTAGGATGGGCTGCTTATAGCAGCCATCAAACATACCCATTTCTTCCAGCTCGTCCCTCAGTTTTTCAAAACGACAGAACAGATCTCCTCTGCCTTCCCTTTTGATCTCCTTTGCATAGAGCTGGTAACGCCCGTCTTTCTCATATACATCCACAGTGCCTGATACGATCACTTCCTGGCCTTCTGCAGGGTGAAATCCAGGCCCTTTCTCTGTCCTGCAAACATGACGGCGGCAATCTGTGCGCCGCCGTCTTTTAATGTAAAATAAATATGGCCGGATGTATGATATTTGCAGTTGGACACTTCTCCTTTTATAGAGACTCTGTTCAGCGCAAAATCCTGGGTGAACATATTTTTAATATAAGATGTCACCTGAGATACGGTATACACGCTTCCCATTTATGCTTCCTGATCTTCCTTGCTTCTTTCTTCTTTTCTTCTTTTGGAATAAATTTTGCAAGAACGCCGTTTACAAACGCAGGGGACTCATTTCCGCCAAACTTCTTTGCCAGCTCTACTGCCTCATTGACAGACACCTTCTCAGGAATGGTATCGTCATAAAGCATCTCATATACAGCAAGGCGCAGATGGTAAGTTCTACCTTTCCCATACGCTTTGTCTTCCAGCCAGCTGCTACTTCGTCGATCTTGGCATCGATCTCTTCTATTTTATCCACTACATCAGCAGTTCTTGTACTTAGATATTCTCTGTCTTTTTCTCCGGCTGCTACTTTATGCACTACCTGAAGGCTGCCGTCTTCTGCTGTATCATCCTCCTCTGGAGACTGAAAATACTGCTGCATCTGTGCTTTGGCTTCTTCACCGGTTGTATAAAAATCCACAGAGAACAGCATTTTAAAACAATGTTCTCTTAATTCTCTTCTGGTCATTTCATTTTTCCTCTTTCTCTTAATTCTTTTCCACTACCTGTGATTATACCAAAGGCGGTGCATAAAAACAACAAAAAATGTACAAAAGGCCCTGCAAGTAAAGAAGCCTCCTTCCATACCTGCAGGGCGCACTTTCGTAAATGCTTTTAGCTTTCTTCCATATTCACGCCAGCGATCTTAATGTTTACATCAAGAACAGTAAGACCGGTCATATTTTCAATGGCGGAACTTACTTTTTCCTGAACCTGCTCGCTGACTGCAGGGATATTATAACCATAACGGATGTTTAAAGACAGATCCACAGATACGTGTTCTTCTGTCACATCCACTTTTACACCCTTGCTTAAATTCTTCATGCCAAGCTTTCCAACCAGTTCGTTGGTGATATTTCCTGCCATGGAATCTACGCCTTCTACTTCGGTAGCAGCAAGACCTGCAATGATCGCTACCACTTCATCTGCGATCTGTACTTCACCGATCTTGTCTTTTTCATATAATTTATGTGTACTGCGACTTTCTTCTGCCAAAATCCCTTACCTCCTGCTCTGTGTGATCATAAAACTGTTACTCATTATTATACCAAATCGCGCAGGATATGTATAGTTCTTTTTAGTCTGCCATATTTAACAGGGTAATGATGATCTGATCGGCTCCTACTTCTGCTTTACGTTTTACAATGTCCTCGATCTGGGCTCTTTCAGGGTCTGTAATAGAGGAAGCATGGATCACCACATCCACTTTATCATCTGTGATACTGACTACAGGATCTGAAAATCCTTTTGCCATCAGCAGCGTTTCTGCGGCGTTTTCCTTTTCCGATATTTCCGTAAGGCGGATCATATCCTGGATCGCCTGCTGCTTGGCTGCTTCATCAATGCTGGTGCTGTTGATTAGGCTCATTAAGGTTTCCTTGTTTTTAGCCCGGATCTGTTCCCTGCTAAGCTGCACTCCTGCTATGTAATCTGCTACGCTCATACCGCTGGTAAGGACTGCTTCCCCCGGATTTTCATAGCCTGCAGGCGCATCATTTCCCGTGGTCTGCTCCTCTGTATCCGCCATACCTGACTGTTCACCGTTCTCACTGCCGGCCTGGGCCAGATCCGTTCCTTCTGTCTGTGCCTCAGCTACCTCTGTATCATTTGGATCATTGTCCAGACTTAAAATGTCCTGGACTGTCTCTGACTGTGCTGCCAGATTTCTGCCATCAGATCTTCATCTGAAAGCTCCAGGCTTCCCATATCCGCAACCTGTCCCCCTGCTTCCAGATCTCTTTTTCCTGCATAATTCAGATACCCGGCAGC
>ENA-OQIG01000074-OQIG01000074.1-human-gut-metagenome-genome-assembly--contig:-NODE-74-length-57316-cov-3.678137_pt1 | contig 57316 bp, 52 predicted proteins | sample MGYA00242576_ERZ504741 | MGnify/ENA primary metagenome ERZ504741 (study PRJEB26092, sample SAMD00036436) | human gut metagenome | host: Homo sapiens | study: EMG produced TPA metagenomics assembly of... | reverse complement strand
AACATGTAAGATGAATGGATTACGGCCGGTGAAATATATAGCGGAGATTTTAACTAAATTAACGGCAGGAGAAACAAATTATATGTCACTATTACCTATCAACAATAATAAAGAATAATAATTTTTTTGATGAAGAGATTCTCTATACCCCTAGAGAGGAAAGAGAAAGGCACAGCCATACAATGAGTGCTTACCTTTGGAAGCGTAAGCTTCAAGGTTAGAAACAGTTATCTCATAAGCAGGAATACAATAAAAACATAATAGAAGACTATTGAATACTATTTAGTAAGTCTACCTTTCCTTCATTCACGAGTTTTAGGATTAGTTCTCCAAACAGCGTATTTTGCCATGCAAACCAGGAACGAGTAAAGTTTTTCGGGTCGTTCTTGTGGAAAGATTCATGCATGAACCCTGTTCCGGCATCCGTATCCATCAGCATTTTGATGCAGGTCTTGATTTCTGCGTCGTTTTGACTGGTGAATGCTTTCATCATAATACTCATGGGCCAAATCATATCATATCCGATGTGCGGACCGCCAATTCCTTCGCCGGCAGTACCTTTGAAGAAGTAAGGATTATCTTCGCTCCATACAAACTTACGGGTATTCTGATAAATAGGATCGTTCACTTTCACATCCCCAAGATAAGGCAGGGCAATGAGACTCGGCACATTGGCATCATCCATTAACAGTTGATTGCCGAAACCGTCCACTTCGAAAGCATAGATTTTGCCATATTTCGGATGATTGTAAACCGCATACTGTTTCAGGGCTGCTTCCACTTCGTTAGACAGTGTAGTACATTCTTTAGCTAAATCAGGTTTCTTGTTGACCGTATTCAGAATTTCGGCAGCTTTGCGCAATGAAGTTACAGCAAAGAAGTTGGACGGAACGAGGAACTGGAAGTTGTAGCATCATCCGAAGGACGGAAAGCAGAAGCAATCAGTCCGACCGGCTTTACAGGATTACCCCAGCCGTCGTTGGTCATCGTATCGAGTGCACGTTCCGTTTTACGTTGGAAACGATAAGGACCTTTCGGATCTTCTTTTCGTTGCTGTTCCTTAAACGTTTTCAGAACCTTCGCGATGGCTGTAAGCCATTCGTCGGAGAATATACTGGCATCTCCCGTCGTCTTCCAGTAATGATAAGCAAGACGGATAGGATAGCAGAGCGAGTCGATTTCCCATTTGCGTTCGTGCAGTTCGGGCTTCATGTCCGTAAGGTCGCTCATCCATTCGCCGCCTTCGGAATTCATGTTGAAAGCATTGGCATACGGTCGATATTGATACACTTGAACTGACGTTTGATAACGCCGGCCAGCATCTTTTTCAGTTCCGCGTCTTTGTTGGCGAGTTGTACGTAAGGCCATACTTGTGCACCCGAATCGCGCAACCACATGGCGTGGATGTCGCCTGTATAAACAAACGTATCGTCTTGCCGTCAAAATGAACAGTAGTATCCAGGGTGTTCGGGAAACAGTTTTCGAACATCCATGCCAAGCGGGCATTCGTCAGCAGTTGCTTGATATGCGCAATCTGTTGTTCCACAGCTTGCGAGACAAACAGACGTTTCGATGCTTCCGGACGGTTCGTCTGATAGTTGTTGATTTTGGTATTATCTTGTTGGATGACAAAATCACTGTTCGTTATAGCCTGCATATTGCTAGCACCAAAGAGTGCTATGGACAAACAAAAGGCTTTAGTTATATTCATGGTAATAGTCTTTTTTTGTTGATTAGTATTGATTATGAAAGTGTTGCGGAGAAGAAGTGTTAAATCTCTGCAAAGAATTCAATAAGACAGGCATTGTCGAGCAGCCATTTATACTGCTCCTTGTTATGTCCCGACCAATCCCTGCCTAATAATCCGTTTTCATCCCGGTAGTTTTCCCAGGCGTGAAGCGCATTTTCCACCATCGCATTGACATACGCCGGATTCTTGTCAATCTTATACAGAGCTTTCAGTCCTCTGAATAAGATCACGTTAAACCAGGCCATGTCTTTATGTACTTTGACAGTCGGGTCTTTCTTGTCGGCTTTTGTGCGGAAAAAGGCATCTGTTCCTGCGGCTGTTTGCCGTGCATCGCGCAAATACTGTTCATCTCCTGTTTCCTCATAGAGTAATACACCCGCCTGAATCATCTGTCCACTGTTGTAGGCGTACTTCTCTTTGGAAACTTTCCCTTTCAGGTTGATGTTATCCCAGTAAAGATGGTCGGTAGGGTCGCATAGATGCTTTTTCGTCCAGGCATACGTCTCTTTTGCTTTTTCGAGGTATTTGGCATCCTTCGTCAGCCGGTACAACTTGACGCCGAGCACAGTAGACGGTGCATTGGAACAAGTATGTTTCGCTTCCTTCTGCTGTTCACACCAAAAGATGCCACCATCTATCTCGTCGCTCCATCCACTGTAGATATATTGATACAATGCAACGGCTTTTTCCAAAGATGTGGGTTTGTGAGTCAGTTGGTAATAATCGCAGTAATCCAGTGCAATCCAGATGTTATCGTCATAATAACGTCCGTGCTGCCCGTACTTGGTGGGGTATGACTGATAACAGGCCGGCAGGCGGCTGTTATCCCAATACTGTTCCACCCCCGGTAGAATTTTTTTCTCGAGAATCTTTTTGTACTTCTTGTTTCCGGTCGCTTTGTATAAAGCCACACAACCCGACATCATTCCGGAATACGGCCATAGAAAAGAAGCCTTCAGCGTTCCGTTCTGCTGCGTTCCGCCCGCCAGATAAGTAATTTTTTGGTCGGGATTGACAGGATACGTTTCTGCTAGTAGTCCGTCATTCGTCTGATAGAGATTCAATACATTAGATAGAATCGAGTCGGCAATAGAAAGATAACGGGTATTTCCCGGTGTCTTTCCCACTGCGGAGGTAAGGCAAAATAACATACAGGCTACAAAACATATATTTCTCATAGGAATATCGGGTTGTGTGGTGAAACTTTCAGGTTATAACTAGATACAAAGATTATTTCTGCTGACGCTGTTCGAACTCCAGTTCCACCTTTACGGGGAAATGGTCTGAAGGAGTGCGCGCCTGATAAGTCTTGATGTCGATTTCTTCCGGGCAATCGTTCGCCTGCTTCTTTTCTCCCTTGCCTACGATGCTGCGGTAAGTATCCGTCAGCACACCATATTTTTTCACATGGAAAGACGGAGAAACGAATACATGGTCGATACGGCTTTCCGTAAAGCTGTTCGGGTCGAAGTCGTTGAACGTGCCGTTGATAGCATAGCGGAAGCCGGCCTTCTCGTAAGAGTCGCATAACACCCCTTTGCTCACAAAAGCATCATAAGACTGGTGGGTCTGGTCGACATTGAAGTCTCCCGTCAGGATGGCTGGAAGCTCTTTGCCTTTGCCAAGTTCTTTCATCTTGTCCTGTACGAGGAACGCACTTTCACGCGTGCCTTCTTGCCGATATGGTCCATGTGCAGGTTGAAGAAAAGGAATTCGAAGCCGGTATCCTTGCATTTGAAGTGTCCCCAACTGCAAATACGCGGCAACACGGCATCCCATCCTTTGCTCGGCACGTCGGGAGTTTCCGATAACCAGAAATCACCTTTCTCTATCACATCAAACTTGTCTGTGCGATAGAAAATAGCAGAATGTTCACCTTTCTCTTTGCCGTCGTCGCGGCCTACACCGATATAATCATAACTAGGTAATGCTTCTTTCATATCTTTCAGTTGATGAATAAAGCACTCCTGCGTGCCGAAAATATCGAAATCGTGGTATTGCACTATTTGGGCAATGACCGGGTAACGTTGTCCCCAACCGTTTCCGTTGATTGAATCGCCACCGTTGGCGTTTCTCAAATTGTAGGAGGCAACGGTGATAGAAGTAGGCTGATAGTTACTTTGGCAACCGCAAAAGACGATCGCAACAAGGGCAATTAGTAAAAGGCTTTTCAGTTTCATGTTTTTATAGTTTGTTTGGTAGATAATTCATTGATCTCCAAAAGTACAATATTTTATTCAAACGAAAGAGAGTAAGGTACATCTTTTTCTGTGGTTCCCCGTTGTTTATTGGGCACGGGGCTCATTTGAAATTGAATATTAGCACCTTTAATCAGCTGGTCATGTGTAAGGAAATTGCGGGTTTGTGATTTCCCGTTTACTTTCATTTCCTTGATGTAGCGGTTATCAAGCTGGTTGTTATCTGCCTTGATCGTGATGGTCTTTCCGTTCTCCAGATGTAACTTCGCCGATTTGAAGAGCGGGGTTCCTATGATATATTCATCCGTTCCCGGGCAAACCGGATAGAAACCGAGTGCGGAGAATACATACCAGGCGGAAGTCTGTCCGTTGTCTTCGTCACCACAATAACCGTCGGGACGGGCGGTATATAGTTTGTTCATAATCTCACGTATCCAGTATTGAGCTTTCCAGGGCTCGCTTGAATAGTTGTAGAGATATACCATGTGCTGAATAGGCTGGTTGCCGTGTGCATATTGCCCCATGTTCATTACTTGCATTTCACGCATTTCGTGAATCATGCCGCGGCTTTCCATTCCCAGTTTACCCGGGATGACAAAGACGGAATCCATCATCGCGTTGAATTCTTTCTTGCCTCCCATCAGGTTGATAAGTCCTTGCGGGTCGTGGAATACGCAGAAGCTCCAGTGCCAGCTATTCCCTTCGCAAAATTCACCACTCCAATCCACTGCATCGAAATTCGGATTGAATACGCCTTTGTTATCTTTGCCAACCATCAGTTTGCGTTCCGGGTGATAGACATTTTTGTAGTTCAGCGCGTGTTTCTTATAAATGTCGATTTCGCTCTCCGGTTTACCGAGTTTCTTGCCTAATGTATAAATTGCCCAGTCGTTGTAAGCATACTCCAATGTACGTGCAACGTTTTGTCCTATGCCGATATTGTTGGCAACATATCCCAGTTGGTTGTAAGATTCGTAACCGAGACGACCTGAAGCAGTCCCGCGAAGATGTGCATTTGCTCCATGTTTCAATGCTTCCCAAAGAGTTTCGATATCATATCCTCGCAATCCTTTGATGTAAGCGTCGGCCACTACGGAAGCCGAGTTGTTGCCTACCATACAATCCCGATGTCCCGGGCTGGCCCATTCCGGCAGGAAACCGCTTTCCTTGTAAGTATTTACTAGTCCCTCCTGCATCTTTTGATTCATTGACGGATACATCAGGTTGAGGAAAGGGAACAGGCAGCGGAACGTGTCCCAGAATCCGGTGTCGGTAAACATATAACCGGGACGCACTTCGCCGTTGTAGGGGCTGTAATGCATGACTTGTCCCTTAGCATCTATCTCGTAGAAACTGCGTGGAAAAAGCATGGAACGGTATAGACAAGAATAGAAGGTACGTAAATTATCGATATTATCGTCTTCTATCTCTATTTTACTCATTTCACGGTTCCAAATCTCTCTTCCGTTCGCTACCAGTTGGTCGAAACTGTTTTTGCCAAGCTCTTTGAGATTCAACTCCGCCTGTTCGGGCTGATAAAGGAGGAAGCAACACGTGCGTGTACGATTTCTCCCTTTTTCGTGGCGAATCCGATCACGGCCCCTGTGTGGTTTCCTTTTGCTTCTGTTTCATTCGGAAGAATGTTGTTTTCGAAAACTGTGGAAACGAATGTGAACGGTTTGTCGAATTGAATCACGAAATAGTTTTTGAAGTTTTCCGGCACACCGCCGCTATTCTTGGTTGAATAGCCGATAATCTTGTTTTCTTCCGGAATCACTTTCACATAAGAACCTTTGTCGAAAGCGTCTACAATCACGTAGGCATTCTTTGTCTCCGGATACGTGAAACGGAACATGACGGCACGCTCCGTAGGAGCAAGCTCGGTTGTTACATCATGGTCGGCAAGGTATACCTTATAATAATAAGGTTTGGCAACTTCCGCTTTGTGAGAGAACCAACTGGCACGTCGGTCTTGATCGAATACCAGTCCGCCTGTGATAGGCATGATGGCAAACTGCCCGTAGTCGTTCATCCAGGGACTGGGCTGATGTGTTTGTTTGAATCCCCGGATTTTGTCGGCATCATACGTGTACGCCCAACCGTCTCCCATTTTACCGGTCTGCGGTGTCCAGAAATTCATTCCCCACGGCAATGCCGTAGCCGGATACGTGTTTCCGGTAGACAGTTCAAACTTGGACTGAGTGCCTACCAGTGTGCTGACATAGTCTACCGGATTCTTAACGGCAGAAGATTGCAGGCTGTACAACACGGCACCTCCAAGAAATAGCAAGTGTTTAAATGAAAAATGTGTTTTCATGAACAAATGAATTTATAGATTTGAAAATAATTTCTACGACGAAAATAGGGAGAAAAGGAATGTGCTTCTAGTAATAGAGGGGCTAAATCGTTTCTTGTCGCTGAAATTAACTACTCTGGCACGGAGCTTTACTTATATTCCGGCCAAAAAAAAGCTCGGAATGTTTTTTTGTTTACCTTTGTCATATAGCAAATCTAAGAATAATACACTATGGGAAAACAGTTGGTTTTTATTCTATTCTTTTTTCTTAATCTGTTGATACATAACGCTTATGCTTATAATTTGAAGCAAGTTGCAGATAAAGAGTATATGTCTAATAGTTCGATTACATCTCTGTGCCAGGATGAGCGTGGATTGATGTGGATCGGGACCTGCGACGGGCTGAATATTTATGATGGACAGGAGATTGAGGAATTTAAGACTCGTGACAAGGAGGATACTTATCTGGTAATCTGATTGACAATATTGTGTATACGGGCGAAGATATTTACTGGATTCAAACCTACTATGGCTGAACCGTTTGAACCGGAAAACCAATACAATCACTCACTATAATGAATTTCAGAAACTCTTCTTTATGAATAAGGATAGTCATGGTAATCTGTTCATTATCCAGGATAGTAACTGCATTTATTATTATCATAAAAAAGAAGGAGTCTTCAAGAAAATCAATATCACGGGAATCCCGATTTCCGATATCGTAAACTTCTTTATCGACGGTAACAACCGGATGTGGGTAGTCATGAAAGGATATAACCGCTGTTATGATATACAGCAGGAAGCCGCATCGGGAGATATCACCCTGTTACCCCAGAAAACGAACCTGATTTATCAGACTTCCTTGATTTATTGTTTCAATGACGAGCAATCTCTTTATTACATAGACAAGGAATTTAATTTCTATGCTTTCCATATTCCGACCCAGAAGAATGAGTTTATTGCCAATCTGGGTAAGGAAATACAGGAACGTGGCAAAATTTCGTCCATCGTTCATTATCATAACAGCTATTTTGTGGGCTTTTTGATGGATGGTATTCTGCTGTTGGAGAAACAGAAGGAGACGAATCATTATCAAATTCAGTCGTTACCTATCAACAGCGGTGTATTCTGTCTCAAGAAAGACCGTTTTCAGGATGTTGTTTGGATTGGTACCGACGGGCAGGGTGTTTATCTTTATTCGAACCCGCTTTATTCTATCAAATCAATGGTGCTTAGCAATTATACCGAGAAAATAGAACGCCCCGTGCGTGCCATCTATCTTGATGATGAACGTACTTTCTGGGTGGGAACCAAAGGAAACGGAATTCTTAAAATCTATGATTACGAATTCGATAAAAACATCTCCGACTGTCGGGCGGAGGTGTTGACTACCTCTAATAGTGCTTTGAGTAGTAATGCCGTTTATTGTTTTGCCAAGAGCCACCGGAATTTGCTTTGGATAGGAGACGAAGAAGGATTAACTTATTATTCATATCGGGAAAAACGTATCAAGAGTATACCAATACGGATCGGTAACGAAGATTTCAAATACATCCATGACATTTACGAAACAGCAGATTCCGAACTGTGGCTGGCGAGTGTCGGCATGGGAGTGGTGAAAGCTCGTATTGCCGGAACACCGGACAATCCGGTGATTGTGGATGCGCAACGTTACATCATCAATGACGGCGAACTGGGATCGAACTATTTCTTTACTATTTATGCGGAGAATGAAGCCAACCTGTTGTTTGGCAATAAAGGATATGGGGTATTCCGCTATAACGAAACGACGAATGGCCTGGAACCGGTGTCTACTCACAAATACGAAAACATGACCCTGAATAATATTCTCGCTATCAGTAAAGACAGCAGCAATAACTATCTTTTCGGAACGAGCTACGGATTGATAAAGTACACATCGGAAACCTCTTATCAGCTCTTCAATGCCAAGAATGGTTTCCTGAATAATACCATTCATGCAATTCTTAGAAACTCGTCCGACGACTTCTGGTTGAGCACCAATCTTGGATTAATCAATTTCGATACGAAAAGGAATGTCTTTCGTTCATACGGTTTTGGAGATGGTTTAAAGGTGGTAGAGTTTAGTGACGGAGCCGCTTTTCGGGATTCCCAGACTGGTACTCTGTTCTTTGGCGGAATCAATGGAGTCGTAGCTATCCGGGCGGATGGCGTCCGGAGCAGCTTTATATGCCTCCTGTTTATTTTGATAAGCTGTCTATCTTCGGTGAACAATACAATCTGGGCGAATTTCTCACCCGGAAAAAAGAAACTGAAGTCTTGAATTTGCAGTATGACCAGAATTTCTTTTCTGTTTCATTTGCCTCTGTGGATTATCTGAATGGTAATAACTGTACCTATTTCTATAAACTAAAAGGATTGAGTGACCAATGGGTAAACAATGGTTCGGAAAGCGGAGTCTCTTTTACGAATATGGCTCCCGGCGAATATACCTTACTGGTGAAATATTACAATAGTGTCTTTGATAAAGAGAGTGATGTCTATTCTCTGGTGATTCGTATAGGTGATCCGTGGTATGCTTCCTGGTGGGCTTATTTGATTTATGCCCTGTGTCTGCTTTTACTGGCAGCCTTGCTGATACGTTCCTTTATCCTGCGCTCCAAACGTAAAAAGCAGGAATTGCTGAACGAGATAGAGAAACGCCATCAAAAGAATGTCTTTGAGTCCAAACTTCGTTTCTTTACTAATATCGCACATGAATTTTGTACTCCGCTGACTTTGATTTATGGTCCTTGCGGACGAATCCTTTCATCGAAGGGACTTAGTAAATTTGTCGTGGACTACGTACAGATGATTCAGACGAATGCGGAGCGTCTCAACAACCTGATTCATGAGTTGATCGAATTCCGTCGGATTGAAACGGGAAACAGGGAAGTGCGGGTTGAATCATTGAATGTGTCTTCCATTGTGAAAGGAATAGCCAAAACGTTTGTTGAAATGGCTAAATCCAGAAACATCACTTTCTTGAGCAAGATACCCGAGCAGGTGATGTGGAACTCGGACAAAGGATTCCTGAATACAATTATTATTAATCTGATTTCTAATGCCTTTAAATATACTCCCGACGGACAGAGTATCAAGATTGAAGTGGATACGAGCCGGGAAAATATGCTGGCTCTTCGTGTAGCAAATGAAGGAAGTACCATCAAGGAAAAGGATTTTCAGTATATTTTTAATCGGTATGCCATTTTGGATAATTTCGAGAATCAGGATGAAAAGAACTTTTCACGGAACGGACTGGGGCTAGCCATCTCTTATAATATGGCAAAGTTGCTGAATGGTACGTTGAAAGTGGAAAATACTCCTGACGGATGGGTAATGTTTACACTAACCTTGCCGGTCGTGGAACTGACTACCGGAGTGGTGGAAACCAAGCGGCTCACAGCGGAATACATCCCTAAGATAGATACTCAATCGATACTGAAACTTCCCCAGTATGAGTTTGATAAGATGCGTCCTACGCTTTTGGTTGTCGATGATGAAATCGAAATGCTATGGTTTATTGGAGAAATCTTCTCGGCTGACTTCAATGTGGTAACCTTGCAAGATCCTGAACGGCTGGATCAGGTGATGAATGAGGTTTATCCGAATGTGATTATCTGTGATGTCATGATGCCGGGAATGGGTGGCATTGAACTGACCAGGCGGATTAAATCGGTGAAAGAGACGGCGCATATTCCTATTATTGTGGTTTCCGGACGACACGAGATGGAACAACAGATGGAAGCCCTTTCTGCCGGTGCGGAAATGTATATCACAAAACCGTTTAGTGCGGAGTATCTTCGTATCTCTGTCTGTCAGGTGATAGAACGGAAAGAGGTGTTGAAAAATTATTTCAGTTCGCCGATCAGTTCTTTTGAAAAGTCGGACGGGAAGTTGACGCATAAAGAGTCGAAGAAGTTCCTACAGTCGGTTTTGAAGATTATCAATGATAATATAACGAACAAAGATTTGACTCCACGTTATATCGCCGATCGGCTGGCAATCAGTCCCCGGAGTCTTTATCGGAAGATGGAAGAGATAGGAGAGGATAGCCCGACCGATCTGATTAAGGAATGTCGTTTGCACATAGCGAAAGATTTATTGCTGACCACTAAAAAGACGATTGATGAAATTGTATTCGATTCGGGATTCTCGAACAAAGTTACTTTCTTTAAGGTGTTCCGTGAAAAGTATGAGTGCACGCCAAAAGAGTTTCGGATGAAACATTTGGAAGAGGTTCAGCAGTAGCCTGTGGCGGGAATTTTTAAAGAAAAAGAAGAAGTAAATATCCGTGTTAATATAGTAAATATCCGTGCCAAAAGGTAAAAAAGGATAGTTAATTTTCTTTTGGTAGAGTTTAGTGATTTTATCTTTGTCTCATCGAAGTTTTTAAGTAGATAAACTTGAAAAGTATTAATTTATTAATCTTTAATCTAATGAAAAGGAAACTTAGTTTTTTATTTCTTTCAGCATTGACCATTCCATTTTTTATGGTATCGTGCAGTGATGATAAAGAAGAACAGGAAGTGAAACCGGCAACAGATCTGGTTGTCGATAATAATTCGGTGACACTACTACAAGGAGACGAAATTACGGTGAGTATCGCCTCCGGTAATGGCGATTATTATGTGAAGCCATTTGATGAAAACGTGGCGACGGCTACAATCAATGGTAATAAGGTGACTATTAAAGCTACCGAAAATAGCCAGTTGGAAGAAAATAACCGTACGGAAACCACTATATTAATAGTAGATGGACGTAAGAAAGTGGCTAGAGTGCTGGTTCGGGTAGCAAAACTCTGGGATTTGACGGTAGATGCACCGGAAGAAGGTTTTGACCTTTTTATCGGTGAAAAGAGACTGGTGAAGATTTTGACCGGTAACGGAGATTATCAGATTTCCATACCGGAAGGTGCTGATAAGTTTTTGGAAGTGGGTGAACTATCCGGACAAGTTATTCCGTTGACTGCCAAGTTCGAGACTGGAGCCGATCCGGTAAATATTACGATAACAGATAAGAAAGGTAAGACAATCACTATTCCTGTGGTAGTGAACATCGTGGATCTGACACTGAAAAGTAATGAAGCCACTTTTGCCGAACCGGATGCCGAATCTCAATATATCTCTATTGAGAGAGGTAATGGCGGATATAGTTTCACTTATCAGGTGGGAGACAGCGAGCCTACTACGGATGCAACGATTGTGGAAGCTACTGAAAAAGAGAACCTGATTACCTTGAAACCCAAAGCTAGAGGTGATGTGAAAGTGATTGTGACAGACCAGAAAGGTTCTGTGGAGGAGATTTCGGTGAAAGTGAATCCATATAACCTTAAACTGGAAAATGAAGCAACTTCTTTAATCATCGGTGGTTATGAGGCATCTACAGAAATAGCTATTACCAGAGGAAATGGTGATTATAAGTTGGCACAACTCACAGATGATAATAAAACCTATTTGAAAACCGCAGAATTGATTACGGAAGACGGGGCTACCAAGTTAAAACTAACAGGAAAGAAGCTCGGGGCTACCACACTGGAACTGTCTGATGCGGCAGGTCAGAAATTGACGTTACCAGTTTATGTGAATCCGGTATGTTATCGTATGGAATATGACGTATGCTTTAAAATTGATATTAAAAAGTATGCCGAATCACATTCAGAGGTGAAAAGTATGAATCAGCTTACTTTTGAGGTTGTGTTCTACCCGACTTATACTCGTTCTATGCAATCGTTTATAGGTTTGGAAAGTGTATTCCTGCTTCGTGCAGAAGCTAAGGATGTGAATCCGCGTTTTGAAATAGCCACTAAAATTAATGGTAAGAGTGATCCCCGTTTCCGTAGTCAGCAAACTATTTATTGCGATGATTCGGAAGGTGGACGTAAGACTCCGGGTAAATGGTATCATATAGCCATTGTATATGATGGAACGAAATCAAGTACTAAAGAGGCTTATAAAATGTATATAAACGGGGTGAGAGAAACGTTGACTCCTGCAGATAACTCTTATGAGGATTGTGCCCCTAATTCATCTCTCAATCTGACAGATGTAGGTGGAAATGATAAAGCACTGTTGATTGGACGTTCCGGAGATTCATATCGGGTAGGATATTGCAAAGTTTATCAGGCACGGATGTGGAAGAGAGCGTTGGACGAAAGTGAAATTAAAGCGAATATGTGCAAAATCCTTAATGCAGAAGAACACTCTGACTTGATGGGATATTGGGTATTCTCGAAAGGTGTCGGAGGTACTACAGTTTTTGAAAATTGGGGAAATGGCGGCAGCGGATTGGATGCGCAAGTTTGTTTGCAGAATATAAGCGAAAATAAACCTGCCTGGGGAGCGGAACTTCCTGCAACTTATAATGGAGATAAGAGCCGCTTTGAACCAATTGAATGTCCTCATTCATACTAAAACTAGGAATATAATAATATGAGAAACAATATGATAACAAAAAAACTAATCAAATTTGCCCTGCTGTTTTTTCTTATCGGACTGACGGCTTGTGACAATAAACTGAATCCGGGATTTGATCCGGATGATTATGAACCGATTGTTCCGCCTGAACCTGTTAGAACAATGGATGCAATGGCTAGTGGCGAGCGAGTAGTACTTTCGGGTGCTTCGTTGACGGATATTGTTCTGAAATGGACGCCTACCGAGAAACACGGAAATACAGTATATCGTTATGAAGTATTGATTGATACGATCGGGGGAGACTTTACCAAACCGGTAGAAACGATCTTTTCTGACAATAACGGTTTGGAATCGCAGTTGACTTTAACCCATTATCAGGCAAACACAATAGGTAACTGGCTAAATTCCGTTGCAATACCAACGGCACACTGCGTTGGAAGGTGCGTGCTTATTGCGGATTGGATCAGGCTCTTAGTAGTCTGGAAGGTTATTTCGTAATTTTTATGATGGACGGCATTGATGATATGCCTTCTGAAAACGAGCCGGTTTATATCACTGGCGTGGGCACGGAAGATGATGGTGATGAAGCGGAAGCACAACAAATGCTCCGTCAGAATGAAGGAATCTATCAGACTTTCACTCAATTGAAAGCCGACCAGCCATTTATATTTATGTCTACTGTAGAAGGTCGCAAATGCTATTATTATGTAGACGACAACGGAGTGTTGCGTGAGCGTAATGATGGTGAAGACTATACAGTTACGGTTCCTCAATCAGGCATCTACCGGATTACCATCAATATGGGTGAACAAACGATCAGTTACGATGAAATAGGAGCTGTATATCTTTATAACCATTCGGGTGGGTATAGACAGGATTTCAACTATCTGGGATATGCAAATGGGGTGTGAAGAATTATACTGCCCGGAAACAAACGGAAAGTTGGGCAGGAAGCGGTGAAACCCGTCATAGCTTTAAGATGGAAATCAACGGAACAACCTACCGTTGGGGACATAAGGAGAAAGATAAAGGGCAACCGAATCTGACTACCGACAACAGCTATTATAATTTATATCAACTGGCATTGGGCACAGATCCATGGGATTACAGTTTCCGTTTCTGCGACGAATTACTGCAATGGGGCGAAAAGCAGGGAAATGTCTATTATGCTACGGTGAAAACCGATGTAACCCTCTATTTCAATGCAGAGTTTGGAACGTACACCCACCGTTGGGTAGCTTCGGAAACGAATGAAGATTAAAACTGAATAATAATATGAAGAACTATATAGTATCATTATCAAAAAGAGCTTTGTTGTTAAGCGGTGCACTGGCAATATTTACAGCTTGTGACGACGGCGATCTGGGAGACATCTACAAAGGTAATTCATCCGGTGAATATGTGTCGGATGTGAACTGGACAGATGCAGCCGACAAAAGTACGGGAACTTATATCAAATATTTCTATGAGAATGCCAGCGGACGGGATACCTTTTGCGGAAGCATTTACTGGGAAAAACCGAATACACCGGAAACTGGAGAACCGGCAAGCACGGGCGGTAGCGGCGGATGGTCGCAGGGACATGCATTGGACATCGTGATCGATGCTTATATCCGTCACGCAAACAATCCCGAATATCAAACTCATTTGTATGAAAACATCATGAAACCTTTCTTGCCGGCTTTTGATGACTGGAATGAACATTGCGGTTATGGTGGCAAAGACTTCTGGAATAACTTCTATGATGATATGGAATGGATGGCACTGTCTTGTCTGCGGGTTTATGAATTGACTGGCGATCAGGATTACTACAGTGCGTTGATGAAGATGTGGAACCATATCAAGGGAGCGAAGAATGATTATAAAGGGGTAGGAGGAATGGCATGGAAAACGGATGCGCCGGCTTCACGTATGTCTTGTTCCAATGGTCCCGGTTGCCTTCTGGCTATGAAATTGTATCAACTTACCGTTAAGGAGGCTAAAGACGGCTGGGAAGAGCAGGCTGCTTATTACCTGAACTTCGCCAAAGAGGTATACAACTGGATGACGGCTTATCTGTGTGATATTTCCACCGGACAGGTATATGATAATCTTAGTATTAAAGATGACGGAACACCGGGAGATCCTGATAAAGTAGCCTTGTCTTATAATCAGGGAACATTTATGGCGGCTGCCCTGGAGCTGTACAACGCTACCGGTGAGGATGAATATCTTCGTAATGCGGTTGCTTTCGGCTCTTACCAGGTGAATAAGAAGATGGATTCCAACTATCCGGTATTCAGTGGTGAAGGAAATTCGGGAGATAATCTTTTATTCCGTGGAATATTTGTCCGTTACTTCCTGGATATGGTGAAACAGCCGACTAACAGCCTTTATCCGGAAAAGACCAAGAATAAGTTTATCGCTGCATTGCGCAGCTGTTCTGATGTGCTTTGGACGTTGGCTCATCCCGAAGGCTATTATGTGTGGGAGTACGATTGGGCAAAAGCACCGACCTTCGGTAATCGTGACAACAGGGAAGATCGCCTGACAATTTCCTTGAATGCGGAAGTCCCGGGAGCAACAATGATTGAAATCCGTGCCCGTTATGAAGACTGGGTGCAAGGTAAAGCAACGGAAAAGGCCAACTGGGTCGGACCGGATTTCGGTAAGAAAGCAGAGGAATAAGATTGATTTATTACACATAGAAAATCGAAAAGAAAGATGATACATATAAAAAGAAATATTTGTCTGGTGGCTGTTTCTTGCACTCTTCTTGCAGGTATACCTTTGCAGGGTGTGGCGCAAACGGGAAGAACGGCAAAGGTGCAGGCCACACAAAGTAATAAAATAACAGTGTCGGGTACGGTATTGGACAAGACGACAAATGACCCGTTGATCGGTGTGTCTGTTGTCGTGAAAGGGGTGGCCAATGCAGGTACGATTACAGATATGGATGGTAAGTTTACATTGAAACTGCCTTATGCGGAAGCTCCGTTGGTGTTTTCTTACCTGGGTTACCAGCCGCAGGAAATTGTTCCCGGTGCAAAGAAGGAACTGACTGTCTTACTACAGGAAGATACGAAAGCCTTGCAGGAAGTGGTTGTGGTAGGTTATACCAAACAACGTAAAGAAACGATGATCGGTTCTGTTGCTACCATCACGACAAAAGATCTGACGCAAAGTCCTACTGCCAATATCAACAATGCGCTTGCCGGACGTCTGCCGGGGTTGATTGTAAACCAGTATGCGGGTGGTGAACCGGGTGTGGATCAAAGTGAATTGTTTATCCGTGGTAAGGCAACTTACGGTAACCAGAGTGCCATTGTCATTGTCGATGGAATCGAACGTGACATGAGTTACCTCGCACCGGATGAAATTGAAACATTCACTATCCTGAAAGATGCTTCCGCCACTGCCGCTTATGGTATCCGTGGTGCAAATGGTGTAATCGTTATTACTACCAAACGTGGTAAGGCAGCGGAAAAGGCAACCGTGAACCTGAAAGCCTCTATCGGTATTAACCAGCCGATCGGTTTCCCCGAATATTTAGGCTCTGCCGATTATGCAACTTTATATAATGAAGCCAGATTGAACGATGCCAAGATGACGGGCGCAGACATCAGCAGTTTGAACCTTTTCTCTCAACAGGCGATTGACAATTTCCGCCGTGCGAAAGGAGACAACTCCGATGGTTTGGGATATGACTGGGATTATTATGATTTTGCCTTCAAACCCGGTTTGCAGGAAGATGTCAGCCTCTCCATCCGTGGAGGTACGGACAAGGTACGTTATTATGTATTGGCCAATTACTTTTCACAAGGCGGTAACTACAAATATTCGAATGCCGGTGAATATGACTCGCAAACCAAGTTCACCCGTTACAACTTCCGTTCGAACATCGATATCAACATTAATCGTTATTTGAGTACCCGTTTGGATTTGGGGGCCCGTATTACCGACCGTAATGCACCGTACAACAGCCGGTCGCCTGATGACCATCTGTGCTACCCAGCCTCCATATCTGCCCATCCTGGTGGAAGAAAATGCGCATCCGCAGAATGAGGAATACATTCAGCAAAATCCTCGTGGAATGCTTTATGGTGACAATATCTACCGTTACAATCTTCTGGGTGAATTGAGCCGTACCGGTTATCTGAATGAAAAGAACACGTATCTGAATGGTAGTTTTGCCATGAATCTGGATATGGAATTCTGACGAAAGGATTAAAAGCGGAAGTGATGTTCTCTTATGATGCTTCTGAAGGACGCTGGATTAATCGCAAACTGGATACTTACAAAGACGGTTATCGTGAATATCCGAAATATGCGACGTTTATGCCGATCGAAGGTTCGGATGCTTATATGGCAGGCGGACACTATACGGGTGCTTACAAAACGGGTAACAAATATGATATTGACCAGACTATTGGCAACGGATTCAGTCATAACGCTTCTGACGGACGTACTTATATACAGGCACGTTTGGATTACAACCGTTTGTTTAGCAACCGCCACGAAGTGACCGCCATGTTATTGGCAAACCGTGGTAACCGTACTGTTAACAATGAACTGGCTTATCATAGCCAGGGTATCACCGGACGCTTTGCTTATTATTATAATCAGAAGTATCTGATGGAATTTAACTTCGGTTACAATGGTTCCGAAAACTTCACTCCGGGCAAACGTTACGGGTTCTTCCCAGCTGGTTCAATCGGTTGGGTAGTCTCTGAAGAGGAATTTATGAAAAAGGCTTCCTGGATTGACTTCCTGAAAGTAAGAGCCTCCTATGGTTTGGTAGGTAGTGACAATGTCAGCAGCCGTTTCCCATATCTGGCTTTCTACGGTGGTGGCAGTGGTTATGATTTCGGTAATAACTTTGGTACGAATGTAGGCGGTACTTCCGAAGGTAATCTGGCTAATGCGAATCTGACTTGGGAGAAAGCCCGTAAACTGAATGTCGGTATTGACTTTACTACCCTGAACCAACGTTTGGCATTGACGATAGATGCATTTTATGAATATCGTTTTGACATTATTACAGATATGAATAGTGACGGTATCATGGGATATCCGGATATTGTAGGTAAAGATGCAGCTTTACAGAATCTGGGTGAAGTAAGCAACCGCGGTGTGGATATCGAATTGAGCTGGAATGATAAGATTGGAAAGGATTTCCGTTACTATATTCGTCCGAACCTGACTTTCTCCCGCAACCGTTTGGAATATAAAGCGGAAGTTGCCCGCAAGAACTCCTGGCGTAAAGAAACCGGTAAACGTTTATACGAAAACTTCGTTTATGTGTTCGATCATTTTGTAGCGATCAGGAAGAGGCTGACCGTTTGAACAAGATCGGTTATCAGCCGTGGGGACAATTAATTCCGGGAGATGTTGTTTATAAGGATTTGGATCGTAACGGAGTGATTGATGATGAAGACCGTACAGCAATGGGAAATCCGCGTAGTCCGGAACTGATGTTCGGTATTCCTTTCGGTTTCCAGTATAAGAACTTTGATTTTAGTGTATTATTGCAAGGTGCGACAAAATCATCTATTCTGTTGAATGGGGCTGCTGTATTTGACTTCCCGCAATTTGAACAAGATAAGATCGGACGTGTGAAGAAAATGCATCTGGACCGTTGGACACCGGAAACGGCTGCTACTGCCAAATATCCGGCATTGCATTATGGAACACATGATAACAACAAGAATGGAAACAGTAGTTTGTTTTTGTATGATGCTTCCTACCTGCGTCTTAAGAATGTGGAAATTGGTTACAATGTATCACCCAAATTATTACGTAAATTCCATGTGCAACAGGCACGTATCTATGTACAAGGTCTGAATCTGTTGACTTTTGATAAACTGGGTGATGTGGATATAGATCCGGAAACGAAATCCGGAGACGGAGCTTCCTGGTATCCTATTCAAAAGGTATTCAATTTTGGTATTGATATAACATTCTAAATAAGATAGAAATATGAAAAAGTTATATAGATTTTCAGCAATTGCTTTATTGGTCCTGCCGTTGGTCTTTACTTCATGTAGCGATTACCTGGATCGGGACGATGATGATAATATTACGGAAGCGGACGTTTTTGCCCGTTACGAAAAAGTGAACGGACTGGTTTCCGACGTATATGCGGCTGCAAAGAAAGCAGACCGTCCGCTGGTGTTCTTCGAGCACTTCAGCAACAGTGCCATTACGGACGAATGTGAAGGAACCAACGTAGAGGGAAACATTACGAATAACTTCAATAACGGTGCCTGGAACCCGAATTCTTTGCCCGGTAGTGTAGGGCAATATTGGGAAGCTCTTTATGAAGGAATCCGTAAAGCGAACCTGATTATAGAAAATGTACAGAAGTATAATACGCCCGACAACCCACAGCAGGATGGTGATCTTCGCAACCGTATCGGTGAGATGTATTTCATGCGTGGTTATTTCCACATGCTGTTATTGCGTATGTATGGCGAAGCTCCTTATATTGACCGTGTGATTAATGCCGGAGATAATATGGACTTCAAGAAAGAATCTGTTCATTCGATGGTTGAAAAGATTGTGACGGATGCGCAAACTGCTTATGGCATGGTTCCTAATAAATATGTGAAAACTTCCGAGAATTTTGGGCGTGTGGATAAGGGAGCCTGTCTGGGATTGATTTCTTTTGTTCGCTGGGTAGCGGCTACTCCGTTGTGGAACGGTGCTTCTCAATATGGATACAACTTGCGTCGTGTGTTTGAAAATGAGTATGCTTATGATGCTACTCGTTGGAGAAAAGCCAAAGAAGCGGCTAAAGCCGTTCTGGATTTCGAAGTCGGCGGAACCAAGCGTTATTCTCTCTATACGAAACATGATGCAAATGATTTCAAGGATCCGGCTGACGGTAATCTGAATGACAGCCGTGTATATGCTCGTTTGTGGGATATGTTTTATGATATGGATGCCTTTGCCAATGAGTATGTGTTCTTTATGACGAAGAGCAAGGATCAGGCATGGCAGGGTGATATTTATCCGCCCAGCCGTGAGGGAAGTTCGCGCAGCAACCGGTGCAGGAACAAGTGGATGAATACGAATATATCGTAGGTGATTATGGCTATCCGGTATATTCGGCAGAAGCCCGCAAAGGTGGCTATGATGATACTAATCCGTATGTGAAAGGTACTCGTGACCCGCGTTTCTATCGTGATGTAATTTATCACGGAGCTCCTTACCGTAATAATAAGAACGAGTCGAAAACGATCAATACGGCGAGTGGTTCCGATAAGATTGGTGCTACCAATGCAACTACTACCGGTTATTATTTACGTAAATTCCAACAGGAGTCATGGAACAAATCCGGTAACTTCAGTATCAATGCGCCCGCCATCTGGCGTCTTCCGGAGTTTATCTATATTTATGCAGAGGCCTGTAATGAATTGGGCGAGGATATCGATGAAGCTTATAAATTGGTGAATACGGTTCGTGAACGTTCTTTTATGAAACCGATGCCACCGGAAGTAAAGACTAATCAACAGATGATGCGTGAATACATTCAGCGTGAACGTCGCGTGGAACTCTTTTATGAGGGAAAACGTCCGTGGACTTGCCGCTTGTATCTGGAGCCCACCAGTAAGGAAGAACTGGCAAAGGAAAGCCTTTGGAAATCCAGCGGAAGCGATAACTCAAAACGTACGCAAAAATACTGGGCTGCCAATAACGGTGCATTACCCCGTTGCCAGCGAATGATTAACGGAATGCGTCCGGTGCAGGATGAGAATGGGGCCATTACGGTTGACGGTGTGAAATATAGAATGGAGCGTTTCTGCGTGGAAGAACGTACGTTCTCTATTCAGCATTATCTGTTCCCGATTCGCCAGAGTGAGTTGCAGAAGACACCGACCATTGAACAAAATCCCGGATGGTAAACCGGTAGGAATGTATAACTTTAAAAAGAAAATCAGATGAAACGAATCTATACATATATGTGTCTGTTGCTTTTGTCGGTATTATCGTTTGCCGTTACAGGTTGTGATGACGATGATGACGACGATGTGGCTAAAGACTTGATAGAGTTGATTGTGAACAAACCGGTAATACGTATCGGGCAGAATGAGGAAGCCAAAGTGAATGTAGTGGTTGGAAACGGAAACTATACCGTGAGAAGTTTCAACACTGCCATTGCAACGGCTACCGTTTCCGGCGAATTGATAACTGTAAAAAGTGGCTCACAGAATGGGGCCACTACCGTCGAAGTAATGGATGGAGAAGGAGTAGTTGCCAATATTTCTGTGAATGTAGGTGTATTTGAATTGGAAGTGAATGAACCGGAGGTGATCTTGGAAGTTGCCGGTGAAAAGCAACTGATTGTTAGCATGGGAAACTTTTCCAGCAATGATGAATTGTCTTATGAGGTGGAGGATGAAACGGTTGTCAGCATGGTTAATACAGATCAGTTCCGTCCTTTCTATACTTTGACAGGTTTGAAGAACGGACATACAACAGTGACTTTTACAGACCATAAAGGAAAACAGGCAGTGGTTCAGGTGACGGTAAATCCGATTTCTATCGATGTCTCCAACCTGACACCGAGAGTGGGAGTCAACAATAAGATCATGATTACGGTAGAAAAAGGGAACGGAGGTTATAGTCTGACAGCAGAGGATGAAGAGATTGTAGCTATTCAGCAGGTGGATGACACTCGTTTCAATTTAATAGGTAAAAAAGCGGGTATCACTACCGTGTTTGTCAGAGACGAAGCGGAACAGGAATTAAGTCTGACCGTTACGGTGGTACAGGCAGATAAAGTAGCGAACCTAGGTAGCGGTAATTACTTTAAAGTACCGTTTGAATATAATGGTACGGCAGATGAATCGCTAAAGAATTTGAGTACGATCACATTTGAGGCTCGTTTCAATATTGAGTCGTTGAATGGCAATGACAATGGAAATGCCCGGATTAATACGGTGATGGGTATAGAGAAGAAATTCCTGCTGCGTGTCGACGTGCATAAGGGAGGAAGCAATGATGAAGAACGTTTCCTTCAGCTTGCTGCAGATGATAAAGGTAGTATTCGCTATGAGGGCTCTACTAAGATAGAAACCAATAAGTGGTATGATGTGGCTGTGGTATTGGATAATAGTAAGAGCGGAAGCGAACGGATTGCATTGTATGTAAATGGTGTCAGAGAAACGCTTCAATTATCAAACGGTACGCCGGATGATTTGAAAGAGATCAATCTTACTTCTGATTTCTACATCGGCCAGTCTGATGGTAAACGCCGGTTGAACGGAGCTATCAGTTATGCCGTATTTGGACAAAAGCCTTGTCGGATCAACAGATCTCCGAGCAGAGCGGCAAGTTGTTGAGTGAGGATAAGGATGGAATGGTAGCTAATTGGTTATTCAATAATGGAAATGGTAATACCAAGACATTTGTGTCCTTGGCAGGAAAGAGCTTCGAAGCAGAGGCGGCAAATATTGTTTCAAGTTGGAAAACAGATCCGATATTGGAAACAAGTACTCCTACAGAATAATTGTAAGAAGATAGGATAATAAAAAAGCATCCCCGGAATAGACGAAAGTAGGGATGGCTTTTTTTGTAGTTGTGCTTACTATTCTTCGGCAGACTATGTCCTGCATGTTGTTGGCAAGGTTATTCCTTGACAGGCTCAGCCGGTTTGTCTTTTGATGTAGTGTCTGTGACAACTGTATCATTGACATTGGCGGCGAGTGCAACCAGTGATGCCTTTGCAGGCGCGTCTTCTTTAGTTACAGTATCTTTTACTACTGTATCATTGACAACTGTTGCATTGATTTCTGTCGGGGCTGTCACAGCTTCTGCAGAACTCTGAGCCTTTACAAGGAATGAACCACCACAAACAAACATAAACATTGCTACTACTAATACTAATTTTTTCATAATCGTTTGCTTTAATGATTATTAGACATATGTTTTCAATTCTCTACCTTTGTGTTAAGGAATCGGTTATTGCTTTTCGCTAACGTTTAATTAAAGATCAAAGCGCGTGCCAAAATTAGATAATGTATGATAAGTGATTGATAAATAAGGGAATGAGGAAGATGATGCCAATTAGGATAGTGGGGAAGTATGTGTGGAGTGTGTGGAAACTGTGGCGGGGAGTGTGGAATTATTCCACACTCCCCGCCACAGTTCTTTTATTTAGGTAATCTATTTACTTAATTTCATCCGGCCAGGGACAAGGTTTACCTGTCGCTTTGAAAGTCGGTCGTTGTGCATCTACTTTTCTTAGAAAGTTGCCCAGCTCTTTAGAAAGTTTCTTCACGATGTCCGGATGCTGTGCACTAAGGTCGTTGCTTTCTCCTATATCATCAGGTATGTTGAATAACTCTTTCTTTCCTGTTCCATAGTAATAAATCAATTTCCAGTCACCGTTTCGAACGGCACAATTAAAGTTGATTCCGGGACCGTCATTTCCCCAGTTGTTAGGCATATTCCAGAAAAGACTCCGACCCTTAGCTGGGTTGCCTGTCTGTTTCAGCAGAGGGATGAAACTGATACCGTCTATCGGTTGAACTGTCTGGTAGTTCTTGACACCTGCCATTTCAAGAATAGTAGGGTAGAAGTCTTCTATCAACAAGTAGTTGTTGCATTTGCTTCCCGGAGCTACTACTCCCGGCCAACTGACAATCATCGGTTCGCGGATACCGCCTTCATAAGTAGAACCTTTACCACCGTTCAATGGATAATTCTGTGTATGCAGCTTGCCGTCACGCCATCCGGATTCGGATGCAAGTCCTCCGTTATCACTCATAAAAATGATAATAGTGTTGTTGGCTTCTCCATTCTTTTCCAGCCAGTTCATTAAATCACCTAAACTTTTATCCATTCCTTCAATCAGTGTGGCATAAGCAGCTTCATGGTCTGTCATTCCTTTTTTCTTGTACTTCTCATAGAAGCGCATATCTTTGTTCAAAGGAATGTGGATGGCATATTGCGACATATACAAATAGAAAGGCTGATTATACTTTTTCGCTTTATCCAGTGCTTTAATGGCTTCCAACGTCAATGCTTCAGTTACAAAGGTTTCCGTTCCCCAATATTTCTCTAATCCGGGAACAGACATCAGTGATACCGCTTTCCCATCTTTGGTATGTCCGTAGTTCTCTTCTCCCAGGTAACTGGCAAGTCCACCGGCCGCATGTCCGGCAATATTTACCTCGAATCCCCAATGATGCGGATCTTCCCCTGGAGTATCTATCGCTCCGAAATGGGCTTTTCCACAATGTATAGTATGATAACCGCTGTTCTTTAGCAGTTGCACGAAGGAGGTTCCTACGAAAGTATGATTAGTGCCGGACACTTGACTTACTCCATTGTAATTCCAGTCAGGGACTGCCAGAATGCTATCTTTACGGTCTGTCATTGTATTCTTTTGCAGCGTCCAGTTAGTTACTCGGTGACGTGCGGCGTTTGTTCCGGTGATGAGGCTGCACCGGGTAGGAGAACTGATACTGTTGGCATACGCTTGAGTAAACATCATTCCCTGTTTGGCTAACCGCTCCATATTGGGAGTCTCGTACAATTCGTTATAGTGTGTTTTCTGTGTCCAGAATGGGAGTGAAGTATCCTGCCATCCCATATCGTCTACCATAAAGAGAATGATATTCGGACGTTTGTCCGCGTGTTCTATTTGCATATTGCTTTGTGCTTGCAGATTGGTTGCAGCGAGTGGCACAAATGCAAGGGGTAATAATGTTTTTTTATTCATGGGGGTCATTTTATTCTATGGAATATGCATTAAAATTAATAATATCTGGTAATGCGATAGATTCGGTTAAAGATAAGTTCGAGCACTACAAAAAGGAATCATTTCTCACCGTGATGAGAATAAATACTCATAGTAGTGAGAATTTTTTCTCATTGCATTGAGAAAATTTTCTCATAGGCATGAGAACACTTGAGAAAATGCAAGAATGTAACTTGTTACAAATCAATATTGTATAATTTCAATTTATTATATAAAGTCTTTCGATCAATATTCAGTAATTGCGCTGCTTTACTCTTATTGTTTCCTGTTTGGCGTAGCGCCTCCAAAATATGCTCTTTTTCAGTCTCTTCATTGCGTAATGCAATGCTCGTATTGCTGGATGCAGGAGTTTCTAAAAGCTCGGTCCCCAATTCCAATAAAGTAATGAAACTGCTTTGTGCCAATAACGTTGCTCTTTTGACGATGTTCTTCATTTGGCGCAAGTTTCCCGGCCAATGATAATTCATTAAAGCTTGCGATGCTTTTGCATCGAAACCAATCAGGTGTTTATCCAGTTCCTTGTTTGCCTGATCGAGGAAGAAATTGGCAAAGAGCAGAATATCTTCTTTCCGTTCTTTCAGATCGGGCATACGGAGGGTAAATTCATTGATACGATGATAAAGGTCTTCACGGAAAGTACCTTTTTCAATGGCTTGTTCCAGATTCTCATTGGTGGCAGATACCAGACGAATATCTACCGATATCTCCTGTGTAGAACCTACCGGACGTATTTTTCTCTCTTGCAAGGCACGAAGCAGTTGTATCTGCACTTCATAACTAAGGTTTCCGATCTCATCCAGAAAGATAGTACCACCGTTGGCTGCAACGAAAGCCCCCGTTTTATCTGTCAGAGCACCTGTAAACGAACCTTTCACATGACCGAAAAATTCGGAAGCAGCCAGTTCTTTGGGGATAGATCCACAATCTACGGCAATAAACGGTTTATCGTTTCGTTTGCTAAGTTGATGAATACGGTGCGCCACATACTCTTTTCCTGTTCCGCTGGAACCGTTGATAAGTACGGACATATTGGTCGGAGCTACCAGACCTACATAATTGTAGAGTTGTTTGGCTGCATCACTTTCTCCTTCCAGATAAGCACGATGATTTTCTGTTGAATCTTTAGATGAAGTAGAAGCACCTTTTTTAGAAGAAGATTTAGCAACGTTATGAGTAGCAAGACTCTTTTCAGACTGCAGACATTCAGAAATTTTCTTCAGTAATTCTTCCGGATTTACCGGTTTGGCTATATAATCACGTGCTCCCAGTTTCATTGCCTGTACGGCGGATTGTATATCCGCATAGCCAGTCATGATGATTAAAGGAATGTCCATGCCTTGTTCATTCATCCATTTCAGCAGATCGATACCTTCGTGGTCGGGTAGTCGCAGGTCTGATAAAATCAGATCGACGTTTTGGCTTTCGATATGTTTTCGGGCGCGGGCAATATTACTCACTGATGATACTTCAAAGCCCTTTTTGCCTAGCAGGTTTTTAGCATCATTCCAAAAGTGATATCATCTTCAACGATCAATATGGAGCTCATCATGTCAGGTTTTGATTCTTTTAAGTCACAAAGGTAAGAGGATTTAGGCGAAAGTGGTATATTTGCAAACTTAAATTAAATAAAAGTGTTATGAAAAAGATTCTATTGATAATATTAACCATATCGTTTTGTGGACTTACTGCCTGCAAAACTGGAACAAAAAAAGGAGGAGACATGGATAAAGAAACGTTGGTAAAGATTGAAACAACTTTAGGAGACATTGAGGTGAAACTATATAATGAGACACCGAAACATCGTGATAATTTTATCAAACTGGTGAAGGACGGAGTTTATGAGGGCACACTGTTTCATCGTGTTATCAAAGATTTTATGGTTCAGGCCGGTGATCCGGACTCAAAGAATGCACCGAAAGGAAAAATGCTGGGTACCGGAGACGTAGGTTATACCGTTCCTGCTGAATTTGTGTATCCTAAATATTTCCATAAGAAAGGTGCCCTGTCCGCTGCCCGTCAGGGAGATAATGTGAACCCGAAGAAAGAATCTTCCGGTTGTCAGTTCTATATCGTGACAGGTAAGGTGTTCAATGACTCTACCTTGCTGGGTATGGAAAGCCAGATGAATGAGAATAAGATTAATGTTATTTTCAATACGCTGGCACAGAAACACATGAAGGAAATTTATAAGATGCGAAAAGCAAATGACGAAAATGGTCTTTATGATTTGCAGGAAAAGTTGTTTGCAGAGGCACAGGAAATGGCAGCTAAACAACCGGAATTTCATTTCACTCCGGAACAGATTGAAGCCTATACAACGGTGGGAGGAACTCCGCATCTGGATGGCGAATATACTGTGTTCGGCGAAGTAGTGAAAGGTTTGGATATTGTGGATAAAATCCAGCAGGTGAAAACCGACCGTAGCGATCGTCCCGAAGAAGATGTAAAAATAACAAAGGTGACAATACTTGACTGAAATATATGAAAATCAACAGGCATATTCTTGATAATGGGTTACGTCTGGTACATTCGCAGGACGAAAGTACGCAGATGGTTGCCCTTAATATATTATATAATGTGGGAGCTCGCGACGAAGATCCCGAACATACCGGTTTTGCCCATTTGTTCGAACACCTGATGTTCGGAGGGTCGGTGAATATTCCCGATTATGATATGCCGCTTCAATTGGCGGGTGGAGAGAATAATGCCTGGACGAATAATGATATAACCAATTACTACCTCACTGTACCTCGTCAGAATGTAGAAACCGGCTTTTGGTTGGAATCCGACCGGATGTTGAGTCTTGATTTTAGCGAACGGAGTCTGGAGGTACAGCGGGGAGTAGTAATGGAAGAATTCAAACAGCGATGTTTGAATCAGCCTTATGGGGATATCGGACATCTTTTGCGTCCTCTGGCTTATCAGACGCATCCTTATCAATGGCTACTATCGGAAAAGAGTTGTCGCATATTGCCAATGCTACGCTGGAAGAAGTGAAGGCATTCTTTTTCCGTTTTTATGCTCCTAATAATGCTATATTAGCTGTAACCGGCAATATCTCTTTCGAAGAAGCGGTTGCTTTGACGGAAAAATGGTTCGGCTCTATTCCTCGTCGGGAAGTTCCTCAACGGAACCTGCCACAAGAACAGGAACAGACGGAAGAACGGCGGCTGACGGTAGAGAGAAATGTTCCTCTCGATTCTTTATTTATGGCATACCACATGCCTGCCCATTGCCATCCGGATTATTATGCATTTGATATTTTGTCGGATGTGTTGAGCAACGGACGTTCCAGCCGGTTAAACCAGCGTTTGGTACAACAGAAACAATTATTTTCGAGTATAGATGCTTATATTTCCGGCAGTGTAGATGCGGGGTTATTCCATATTAGTGGTAAACCTTCGGCAGGTGTCACCCTGGAACAGGCGGAAGCGGCAGTGCGGGAAGAACTGGAACTGTTGCAGCAAGAATTGGTTGACGAACAGGAACTGGAAAAAGTGAAGAACAAATTTGAGTCCACCCAGATATTCGGCAACATCAATTATTTGAATGTGGCAACCAACCTGGCTTGGTACGAATTGCTTGGCCGGGCGGAGGACATGGAAAAAGAGGTCGATCGTTATCGGTCTGTCACGGCTGAACAATTGCGGGCGGTAGCTCAATCTGCTTTCCGTAAGGAGAACGGAGTAATACTATATTATAAGAAACAACAAAATTAAATTCTCCCTTTTTTAATCTATCAGTGAAAGGGAAAAGTCCCTTTGCCTGAAAATGGAGATACGTTTAGGTAACGGAAAAGTAAATGAGACATATTTATAGTACATATAAAGAGCATTATAAAGCACTAATTTTTCTCGGACTGCCGATTGTGATCGGTCAAATAGGAGTAATCGTTCTTGGATTTGCGGATACGTTAATGATCGGGCATCATAGTACGATTGAGCTGGGAGCAGCTTCCTTCGTCAATAATGTGTTCAATCTGGCGATTATTTTCAGTACGGGTTTTTCGTATGGGCTGACTCCCATTGTGGAGGTTTGTATGGAACCCGCCAGTATGCCCCTGCGGGACAGGCTTTACGCAACAGTTTGCTGGCAAACCTGATGGTTGCATTGCTGCTGACTGTCTGTATGACTGTTCTTTATCTAAATATAGAACGTCTCGGACAGCCGGAAGAATTGATTCCCCTGATTAAACCGTATTACCTTGTTTTGCTCGCTTCACTAGTGTTTGTCATGCTTTTCAATGGATTCAAGCAGTTTACAGACGGAATTACGGATACAAAAACCGCTATGTGGATATTGCTTGGTGGAAATGTCTTGAATATCATAGGAAACTATATCCTGATTTATGGAAAGCTCGGATTGCCCGAGTTAGGTCTGTTGGGAGCAGGTGTCAGCACGCTGTTCTCGCGTATCGTGATGGTGATTATATTTATCATCATCTTTATGCGTAGTCCGCGTTTTGTCCGCTATAAGATTGGCTTTTTCCGTTTGGGATGGTCACGAGCTGTATTTGGGCATTTGAATGGTCTCGGATGGCCGGTTGCTTTTCAAATGGGAATGGAGACAGCCTCCTTTAGTCTAAGTGCGATCATGATCGGTTGGCTGGGTACTATCGCTCTGGCTTCTCATCAGGTTATGCTGGCTATTTCGCAGTTTACATTTATGATGTATTACGGTATGGGTGCTGCTGTGGCTGTTCGTGTCAGTAACTTCAAAGGTCAGAATGACATCATCAATGTACGTCGTTCTGCCTATGCAGGTTTTCATCTGATGATGACATTGGGCGTTGTGCTTTCTTTGATTGTCTTCCTTTGCCGGAATTACTTGGGAGGCTGGTTTACCGACAGTCAGGAAGTGGCTGCTATGGTGACCTCTCTAATCTTCCCTTTCCTCGTTTACCAGTTTGGCGACGGACTGCAGATTACTTTCGCCAATGCTTTGCGTGGAATTTCAGATGTAAAACTAATGATGATTATCGCCTTTGTCGCCTATTTCATTATTTCTCTTCCTGTAGGTTATTTCTGCGGCTTTGTCATGGGATGGGGAGTAGTAGGTGTCTGGATGGCATTTCCTTTTGGTTTGACGAGCGCAGGATTGATGCTTTGGTGGCGTTTTCATCACATGACGAAACTCCCCGAACCTCACCCCAAAACCTGATGCTAAATACTTGATAATTAAAACTTAATACTTAACCCCAATGGCTTCCTTCCGTTTTACAAAGTTGAAAATAACCGCCGGTTACACTTTGTTGCTGGCGATCCTCCTTTTCTCGCTGGTGTTTGTACATCGTGAGATGGAAGCATTGTCGGCCGCCGACGATCAACAGAATTTAAGAACAGACAGTTTATTGACCCTTCTCCATGAGAAAGATCAAAACACGATTCAGATGTTGCGGGTGCTAAGTGAGGCAAACGACAGCTTCTCTCTGCTTCGGAAATCGAAGAAATCATATCCGAACAGGATTCTGTGATTACCCAGCAACGGTACAACATCGGGTCATCACCAAACGTGACTCGTTAATCACTACTCCTAAAAAGAAGGGATTCTTCAAACGACTCGCCGAAGTGTTTTCCCCTTCTAAACAAGACAGTGCCGTATTAGTAAATACATCGTTGGAAGTAGCCACTGATACCATTCTCCAACCGACCACTTCTAAAGATTCTCTTCAGCAGAAAATCCGCATGGCTACCGAAGAAAAACGGTTGCAACGGAGGAAAACAATCCGACGTACCAGTACAAAGTACCAGCGGATGAATACGCAGTTGACGGCACGGATGGATAGCTTGATTAAACAGTATGAGGAAGAAATGACCTTGCGTGCCCGTCAGGATGCCGAACTTCAGCAGGAAGTGAGGATGCGGTCGGCACGTATCATCGGCGGTATCGCGGTTGGTGCCGTACTATTATCGGCTTTTTTCCTGATATTGATTATGCGGGATATTTCCCGTAGCAACCGTTACCGCCAGCAATTGGAGGTGGCGAATAAACGGGCGGAAGATTTGCTGATCGCCCGTGAAAAATTAATGCTTGCCATTACCCATGATTTTAAAGCTCCGTTAGGCTCAATTATGGGGTATACCGAACTCCTGTCCCGATTGACAGAAGATGAACGGCAACGATTCTACCTCGACAATATGAAAAGTTCTTCAGAACATTTATTGAAGTTAGTCAGTGACTTGCTTGATTTCCACCGGCTTGATCTCAATAAAGCGGAAGTGAATCGCGTAACCTTTAACCCTTCCCAGCTATTCGACGAAATTTATGTCAGTTTCGAACCTTTGACCGCTGCCAAAGGTTTAGCCTTGCAATGTCACGTCGTCCCGGAACTGAATGGAAGATATATCAGTGATCCTTTGCGACTCCGGCAAATTGTGAACAACCTTTTGTCCAATGCCGTAAGTTTACTCAAAAAGGAGAAATTAGCCTGACAGCCAGTTATGATTCTTCTAAGTTAACCATCGCCATTGCCGATACAGGAAAAGGAATGGCATCAGAAGATCGTGAACGTATCTTCCAAGAATTTACACGTCTTTCCGGTGCGCAGGGGGAAGAAGGTTTCGGACTCGGACTCTCTATTGTGAAGAAATTGGTAACTTTGCTTGAAGGAACCATTGACGTGCAAAGCACATTAGGAAAAGGGAGCTGTTTTACTGTAACTTTACCTCTTTATCCGGTAGGTAAATCCATTGCGGAAAGCGAATCTCCGGAAAATGAATCTTCGGAGGACGAAAGTCCATACGCTCCCAAACAGTCGGTTGCCATTCCTCCCATGAAAGTCATTCGTGTGCTTTTGATTGATGACGATAAGATTCAGCTGAATCTGACTGCTGCCATGTTGAAACAGCATGGTATTGATGCCGTATGTTGTGAACAGCTGGAACAGCTGATTGAACAACTTCGCTCTTCCGTCTTCGATGTATTGCTGACAGATATACAAATGCCTGCCATTAACGGGTTTGATCTGGTAAAACTATTACGGGCTTCTAATATACCACAAGCAAAAACAATTCCTGTTATTGCTGTGACTGCCCGTAGTGAAATGGATAAAGCCGCTTTACATGAACATGGTTTTGCCGGTTGTTTGCATAAACCGTTTACAGTAAAGGAATTGTTGCTAACAGTAAATGAAGGTCAACTTTCGGCCGATGAAGCGCATATAACAGAAGATATGGGAACTGTCGGGATCAACTTTTCTGCACTGACTGCTTATTCTGAAGATGATCCGGAAGCAGCATACTCCATCATTCACACTTTTATTGAAGAGACAGGCAAGAATGTCGAACGGATGCAACAAGCATTGAATGAAAAAGAAGTGGACGGGATAGCTGCCATGGCGCATAAACTTCTCCCTCTTTTCACAATGATCGGAGCGGAGGATACTATCGCCCCATTAAAATGGTTGGAGGCTTGTCGTGGAGAAGAATTTTCGGAAAAAATAGAAGAAACAACATTCAATACATTAGAAGCTGTCCGTAAAATAATTAGTGAAGCGGAGCATTATTTGGAGGTAATGAAGAATACCCAATAAGCCGTTTTCTTCTACTCCTTGGCTACTATCTGTATCTTTCTTACTATTACCCAAACCTTTTTTCGGAATAATTTGTTTACTTTGTGTCACCTTATTTACACTGACACATTTTACATGAAACGAAAATGGATACGTTGGGTAAGCTGGATACTGCTTACTCCTATAATACTCTTTGTAATACTAATGGTATTGCTTTATGTTCCTCCCGTTCAGAATCTTTTGCGTCGGGAGGTTACTGCATACGCCTCTAAAGTAACCGGCATGCAGATTCAGGTGGAGCGGATAGACCTTCGTTTCCCACTTAATCTGTTGGTACGTGGCGTGGAGGTCATTCAACAGCCGGACACCCTTTTGTCTTTAGAAAGCCTCAATGTCCGTGTACAGGCATGGCCGTTGATAAAAGGAAAAGTTGAAGTGGATGAAGTGACTTTGAGCGGGTAGCCGTTAATTCAGCCGATTTGATGGAGGGAATGAAGATTAAAGGCGTTTTGGGACGTTTCTTCCTGCAAAGTCATGGCGTCGATCTGTCTAATGAACTAGCGGTAATCAATCAGGTCGAACTATCCGACACTCACATGCAGCTACTGATGAATGATACCACAACTACGCCCAAAGATACCACAGCTTCTGCTCCGATCAACTGGAAAGTAGCTCTTCATCAGTTGAAATTGAAAAATGTATCGTTCGGCATGCAACTTCCTGCTGATTCCATGCGTATGACGGCCCATATTGGAGAAGCGGCCATCAATAATGCTCAAGCAGATTTGAAGAATCAATACTACGACTTGAAGAAGTTCTTATTATCGGGAACCTCCGCCAGCTATGATACCGGAACTGCTCAACCGACAGAGGGCTTCGACGCTTCTCATATTGCCGTTCGGGATATTCGCATCGCTCTGGATTCCTTGCTGTATAAAGGGAGGGATATGAACGCAGTCATTCGTGAATTTACCATGAACGAACGCTCCGGATTGAGCGTCACTGCCCTGACGGGTAGAGCCTACTCCAATGATTCTGTTATCTGTGTTCCCAGTTTGAAACTGAACACTCCACATTCTGAAATCGATTTATCTGCACATACCTATTGGGAACTGGTCAACATCCCGACTACGGGCCGCTTATCTGCCCGTCTCAATGCCTATATTGGCAAAGAAGACGTCATGCTATTTGCCGGTGCTCTACCTGAAAGCTTCAAAGAAGCCTATCCATTCCGCCCGCTCGTCATCCGTGCCGGTACGATGGCAATCTGAAAGAAATGCAGATTTCCCGCTTTACAGTAGACCTGCCAGGGGCTTTTGCATTGGAGGGCGGTGGTCTTTTGGAAAACCTCGCCGACAGCCTCACACGCACCGGAACCATCGGTCTGAAAATGACCACTCAAAACCTAAACTTCCTGACTGCTCTGTCGGGAGAAGCCCCTAATGGCACGCTTGTTATTCCTGACAGTATGAATCTGGTGGCGAAAGTGGATATCAAAGGTCCTGAATATAAAGCAAATCTCCGTTTGAAAGAAGGACAAGGAGCTATGGATGTGAATGCGGCCTTAAATACCGCTACCGAAGTCTATAAGGCTGATCTGAAAATAGACAATCTGCAACTTCATAGTTTCCTCCCGAAAGACTCTATCTATGAACTTTCTCTCTCGGCTGCAGCTAATGGTCGTGGATTAGATGTCATGTCCTACCATTCATTTGCCAAATTGAATCTTGCATTAGATCAACTTCATTATGCTAAATACCATCTTTCCGATCTTGATCTGACGGGAGAACTTAAAGGCGCATTGGTCACTGCACATCTGACAAGCGATAATGCTTTATTGAAAATGATAACAGATGCTGAATATAATCTGGCACACAGTTACCCCGACGGTAAAATAACGATTGATGTTACTCAACTGGATTTGCATGAACTGGGAATTATGCCGCAGTCAATGAAGCGTCCGTTGACTTTTAACTTAGTTGCCGAAGCCGTCGGGATTTAGTTTCGGCACATTTAATCTCCGGTGATATGAAACTCGACTTGAGCGCACGCTCCGGTGTTAATCCTTTAATTCGCCAATCTACTCATTTTGTGGATGTATTGATGAAGCAGATTGATGAGAAAGCATTGAATCACGCTGAATTGCGTAAGGCGTTACCGACGGCAGTTTTCTCTTTCTCTGCAGGGCAAGAAAACCCCTTGGCGTATTTTCTGGCTACTAAAAAGATTGCTTACCATGATGCTTCAGTGAAATTTGGAACGGCTCCTGATTGGGGAATCAATGGAAAAGCCGCTATTCACGCTTTGAAAGTAGACACCTTACAACTAGACACGATTTTCTTTACCGTCAAACAAGATACTACACTCATGAAATTGCGTGCCGGCGTTATTAACGGACCGAAGAATCCGCAATTCTCTTTTTCTACTACACTGACGGGAGAGATTCGTGACCGGGATGCAGAACTGTTGGTAGACTTTAAGAATGGAAAAGGAGAAACAGGCGTACTGCTCGGTGTCAATGCTCGTCCTCTGTTTGAAGGTCATGGAAAAGGCGATGGGTTAGCTTTCACATTAATTCCGGAAGAGCCGATAATAGCCTTCCAAAAATTCCACTTTAATGAAAATCACAACTGGATTTATGTGCATAAGAATATGCGTGTATACGCTAATGTAGATATGTGGGATGATGAAGGAATGGGATTCCGTGTACATTCGGTGCGGGGAGATACTGTTTCTTTACAGAATATTGATGTCGAAATCCGAAGAATCAGTTTAGCCGAATTGAGCAAGGTACTACCTTATTTCCCGGAAATAACCGGTTTGTTCTCTGCGGAAGCACACTACGTACAGACTGAAAAAGATCTTCAGCTTTCGGTTGAATCATCTATTGACGAGCTGACTTATGAACATCAACGAATTGGTGATATAACATTAGGAGCTACTTGGTTACCGGGAGAACAGGGGAAACAATATCTTAACGCCTATCTGAATCATGACAAAGTGGAAGTGATGGTGGCGGATGGTAAGCTGGTTCCAACCCAGACAGGAAAAGACAGTCTGGAAGTAAACGCTACTCTGGAGCATTTCCCGCTACGTGTAGCTAACGTATTTATTCCTGATAAAATGGCTACGCTGGCCGGTGATATGGATGGTAATCTGAATATTGCGGGTAGCACCGAGCAGCCTTTGATAAATGGCGAACTGATATTGGATAGCGTTTCTGTTCTTTCCCGCCAATATGGTGCTAATTTCAGGTTCGACGACCGTCCGGTACAGATAAAGAATAATCGGTTGGAATTTGATAAATTCGCTATCTATACAACAGGAAAAACTCCATTCACGATTGACGGTTATGTTGATTTCAGGGATATGTCCCGACCGATGGCGAATCTGAATCTGCTGGCGCAGAACTATACGCTTCTGGATGCCAAACGCACTCGTGAGAGTCTGGTCTACGGAAAAGTCTTTGCCGATTTCCGGGCAACAGTGAAAGGGCCGTTGGATGGATTGAACATGCGTGGAAACATGAGCCTGCTGGGTAATACAGACGTTTCCTATATCTTGACCGACTCGCCGTTGACGGTACAGGATCGTTTGGGAAGTCTGGTAACCTTTACTTCGTTTAGCGACACCACTACGGTTGTCCAACAAGAAGTGCCGACTGTTTCTTTAGGCGGGTTGGACATGGTGATGATGGTACATATCGATCCATCCGTCCGTTTGAAAGTCGATTTGGATGCAAGCAATGACAATCGTGTCGAACTGGAAGGGGGAGGTGACCTCTCTATGAAATATACTCCGCAAGGTGATCTGACATTGACCGGACGCTATACGTTGAGCGGCGGTTTGATGAAATATGCTTTACCTGTCATTGCTGCCAAAGAATTTGCTATCGATAACGGTAGCTATGTGGAATGGACAGGAAACCCCATGGACCCGATGTTGAACTTCAAAGCAACCGATCGTATCCGTGCTTCTGTTTCCGAGGGAGAGAACGGCGGAACACGTTCGGTTAATTTCGATGTGTCCATCGTTGTCAAGAACCGGTTGGATAATCTTTCTTTTGCATTTGATGTATTTGCTCCCGAAGATGCAACCATACAAAACGAGTTGACAGCCATGGGGGCGGAAGAGAGAGGTAAACAAGCCCTCTATATTATGGTTATGAAAACCTATCTTGGGACCGGACCGATTGGTGGCGGAGGTGGTGGATTGGGTAAACTGAATATGGGTTCCGCACTGAACTCCGTATTAAGCAGCCAAATCAACTCATTGATGGGAAATTTGAAAAATGCCAGTGTTTCTGTCGGTATCGAAGATCACGATTTGTCGGATACGGGTGGTAAGCGTACGGATTACAGTTTCCGTTATTCACAACGTCTCTTTAACAACCGTTTCCAGATTGTAATCGGAGGTAAGGTGTCTACAGGTGAGAATGCGACGAATGATGCGGAATCCTTTATCGATAACATCTCTCTGGAATATCGTTTGGATAGAACCGGAACCCGTTATGTTCGTCTGTTCTACGATAAAAACTACGAGAGTGTACTCGAAGGCGAGATTACGGAAACAGGAGTCGGTCTGGTACTTCGCAAGAAACTGGACAAACTCAGTGAACTGTTCATCTTTAAGAAAAAGAAGTAAGCATGAAAGGGATATATAATAACATATTAGCAAGTTGTCTGATTGGTATCATTTTGTTTTCGGGCTGTTCGGTGACAAAACACCTGCCTGAAGGGGAGGTACTTTATACAGGAGGAAAAACGGTGGTAGAGAATAAGTCGGCAACACCGGTAGGAGAGACGGCTTTAACAGAGATTGATGCGGCTCTTGACAAAACTCCCAGTACAAAGATATTAGGAGCCTTCTGCCTATTCCTTTTAAAATGTGGATGTATAACGACTTTGTGAAATATAAAAAGGGATTTGGAAAGTGGATGTTCAACCGTCTGGCTGCTAACCCTCCGGTATTTATTTCCACTGTCAATCCGGAGGTCCGCATCAAGGTGGCTACAAACTTGCTCCGTGATTATGGTTACTTCAATGGAAAAGTGACTTATGAAACATTGGTCGATAAGAAAGACAGCCTGAAAGCAAGTATTCTTTATACGGTAGACATGAAGAATCCTTATTTTATAGATACGGTCTATTATCAGCGTTTCACTCCTCAAACGTTGCGCATTATGGAACGGGGACGTCGAATGTCTTATATAAGTCCCGGCGAGCAGTTTAACGTGGTCGATCTGGATGAAGAGCGTACCCGTATCAGTACGCTGTTGCGTAACCGGGGATATTTTTACTTCCGTCCCGATTATATGACTTATCAGGCAGATACGACATTGGTTCCCGGTGGACATATCAGCCTTCGTCTGATTCCCGTTCCGGGATTACCCGCTGCGGCACAACGTCCTTACTATGTAGGAGATGCTTCTGTTTACCTGTTTGGCAAGAATGGTGAGGCGCCCAATGACAGCATGATGTATAAGAATCTAAATATACATTATTATAAGAAATTGCAGGTACGTCCGAATATGCTTTATCGTTGGTTGAACTATCAACAGTTTGTGCGGAACGCACAGATGCGGGCTTCCAATCGTACTCGTCTTTACAGTCAGTATCGACAGGAGCAGGTGCAGGAGAAACTTAGCCAGTTGGGAATCTTCAGTTATCTGGATTTACAATATGCTCCGAAAGATACGACAGCCGTTTGTGATACGCTGAACGTAACCATGCAGGCCACGTTTGCCAAGCCGCTGGACGCCGAACTGGAATTGAATGTCGTAACCAAAAGTAACGACCAAACCGGGCCCGGAGCATCATTCGGCGTCACTCGGAACAATGTATTCGGAGGTGGCGAAAGCTGGAACGTGAAGCTGAAAGGCTCTTATGAATGGCAAACCGGCGGAGGAGAAAAAAGTTCTTTGATGAACAGTTGGGAGATGGGAGTTTCCACCTCTCTGACTTTCCCGCGCGTGGTTTTCCCGCATTGGGGGAAAAGGGAGTTTGACTTCCCGGCTACCACTACATTCCGTCTATACATCGACCAGTTGAACCGTGCCAGGTATTATAAACTGTTGTCATTCGGCGGAAATGCTACCTACGATTTCCAGCCGACACGTACAAGCCGGCATAGTATCACCCCTTTTAAACTGACATTCAACGTCCTTCAACACCAATCGGAAGAGTTCAGGGAAATTGCCGATGCCAATCCTGCATTATATATCAGTTTGAAAGATCAGTTTATTCCTGCAATGGAATATACCTATACCTATGATAATGCTTCCGCACGCGGTATTAAAAATCCGATTTGGTGGCAATCGACTGTAACCTCTGCCGGTAACCTGACCTCGGTGATTTACCGTGCTTTCGGTCAGTCTTTCAGCAAAGAGGACAAACGTTTGCTGAACGTTCCTTTCGCGCAGTTTGTGAAACTGAATACGGAATTCCGCCATTTGTGGAATATGGACAAGAATAATAAGATTGCTTCCCGTGTAGCTTTGGGCGCTCTCTTCGCCTACGGTAATGCAACGATAGCCCCTTACAGCGAACAATTCTATGTGGGTGGTGCCAACAGCATCCGCGCTTTTACAGTACGTAGCATCGGCCCGGGCGGATACCATCCGGCGGAAAGCCGCTATTCTTACCTCGACCAGACGGGTACTTTCCGTTTTGAGGCAAATGTAGAATACCGTTTCCGTATCTTTAAGAGCATTTGGGGAGCCACTTTCCTGGATGCGGGAAACGTTTGGCTGATGCGAAAGGATGAGGCCCGTCCCAATTCACAACTCGAACTGAAAACTTTCCCGAAACAAATCGCCTTGGTACTGGTGTCGGTATTCGTTATGATATGGATATTCTTGTGTTCCGTCTTGATTTCGGTATTCCTTTGCATCTGCCTTACGATACAGAACGAAGCGGATATTACAATGTCACAGGATCCTTTATGAAGAATCTGGGAATACATTTTGCTATCGGTTATCCCTTCTAATGAATGATTTTTGTACGATTTTGGTAAATAATGATTGATATTTGTCCTGTTGGATTCAACTATTTTTGTAATTTTGCAACGAAATCTGATGCCGTTGACATCACTAACCTTTTAATATTACACAATTTATGAAACCAACTTTATTCTTATTGGCAGCCGGTATGGGTAGCCGTTATGGAGGCTTGAAGCAATTAGACGGACTGGGTCCTAATGGCGAAACTATTATGGATTACTCAATCTATGATGCTATCAATGCCGGATTTGGCAAACTTGTATTTGTAATCCGCAAAGATTTTGAACAAGATTTCCGTGATAAAATTATTTCCAAATACGAAGGTCACATTCCTTGCGAACTGGTATTTCAATCAATCGACGATCTTCCGGAAGGCTTTACTTGCCCGGCAGACCGTACCAAACCTTGGGGTACTAACCATGCAGTAATGATGGGTGCTGATGTGATTAAAGAACCGTTTGCAGTGATTAACTGTGATGACTTCTATGGTCGTGATTCTTTCCAAGTGATGGGTAAATTCCTTTCTGCTCTTCCTGAAAATTCAAAGAACGTTTATTCAATGGTAGGTTTCCGTGTAGGAAATACATTGAGCGAAAGCGGTACGGTATCTCGTGGTATCTGTAGTACAGATGCTAAAGGATTGTTGACATCTGTAGTAGAACGTACGAAGATTCAACGTTTGGACGGTGAAGTGAAATATATCGGTGATGATGGCGAATGGACGGCTACTCCCGATACGACTCCGGTAAGTATGAACTTCTGGGGCTTCACTCCTGATTACTTCGCTTACAGCCAGGAATTCTTCAAGACTTTCTTAAGCGATCCGAAGAATATGGAAAATCTGAAGAGCGAGTTCTTCATCCCATTGATGGTAGATAAATTGATTAATGACGGAACTGCTACTGTTGAAGTACTGGATACTACCAGCAAGTGGTTCGGGGTTACTTATCCGGAAGACCGTCAGAGCGTAGTAGACAAGATTCAGGCATTGGTAGATGCCGGTGAATATCCTGCTAAGTTGTTCTAAAGAAGAGCCATTGATTAAGATAGAGAGCAGTCATTCATAAGAATGACTGCTTTTTTTGTTTTTCATAACGTATCATACTAAGTAGTATCTAATAAATATTCAGTATCTTTGCAGTCCAAAAATGTTATAAATCAGAAGCAGAAGTGATTTCAGTAGAAGGATTATCAGTAGAATTTAATGCGACGCCGCTTTTTGAGGACGTCAGCTATGTAATTAATAAGAAAGACCGCATTGCGCTGGTCGGCAAAAATGGTGCCGGCAAATCAACCATGCTGAAGATATTGGCAGGTTTGCAGTCACCGACACGCGGAGTGGTAGCTACTCCGAAAGATGTAACCATCGGATATTTGCCACAGGTCATGATTCTTTCCGACAACCGGACGGTGATGGGAGAGGCAGAACTGGCATTCGAACATATATTTGAGCTTCAGGCGAAGTTGGAACGGATGAATCAGGAACTGGCGGAACGGACAGACTATGATTCGGAAGAATATCATCAGTTGATAGACCGTTTCACGCATGAAAACGACCGCTTCCTGATGATGGGCGGTACGAACTTTCAGGCGGAAATCGAACGGACACTTCTTGGATTGGGATTCAGCCGGGAAGATTTTGAGCGCCCTACTTCGGAGTTTTCCGGTGGATGGCGTATGCGTATCGAATTGGCAAAACTGCTTTTACGACGCCCGGACGTGCTTTTGCTCGATGAGCCGACCAATCACCTTGATATTGAAAGTATCCAATGGTTGGAAAACTTTTTGTCTACACGTGCCAATGCAGTCGTATTAGTCAGCCATGACCGTGCTTTCCTGAATAACGTAACTACCCGCACCATCGAAATCACTTGCGGTCAGATTTACGACTACAAAGTGAAGTACGATGAATTTGTAGTCTTGCGTAAAGAACGCCGTGAGCAACAGCTCCGTGCTTACGAAAATCAACAGAAACAAATACAAGATACGGAAGATTTTATTGAACGCTTCCGTTATAAAGCAACGAAGGCCGTACAGGTGCAAAGCCGTATCAAGCAACTGGAAAAGATAGACCGCATCGAAGTGGACGAGGAAGATAATTCCGCCTTGCGTTTAAAATTCCCTCCAGCCAGTCGTAGCGGAAACTATCCTGTGATTTGCGAAGATGTGCGCAAAGCGTATGGCAGCCATGTCGTTTTCCATGATGTCAACCTGACTATCAACAGGGGAGAGAAAGTGGCTTTCGTCGGAAAGAACGGAGAGGGTAAGTCTACCTTGGTGAAATGTATCATGGACGAAATTGATTTCGAAGGCAAACTAACGATCGGACATAATGTACAAATCGGTTATTTTGCGCAGAACCAGGCACAAATGTTGGATGAGAACCTGACTGTATTCGATACGATTGACCGGGTAGCGACAGGAGATATCCGTCTGAAGATACGTGATATACTGGGAGCTTTCATGTTTGGAGGCGAAGCTTCGGATAAAAAGGTGAAAGTCCTTTCCGGAGGAGAACGTACGCGATTGGCGATGATTAAACTTCTGCTGGAACCCGTAAATCTACTGATTCTGGACGAACCGACCAATCATTTGGATATGCGTTCGAAAGATGTTTTGAAGGAAGCTATCCGCGAATTTGACGGAACAGTGATTCTTGTCAGCCACGACCGTGATTTTCTGGATGGACTTGCGACTAAAGTATATGAGTTTGGCGGTGGACTTGTAAAAGAACACCTTGGAGGTATCTATGAATCTTGCAAAAGAAAAAGATAGATAGCTTGAACGAGCTTCAGAAAGGAGCGGGATTGTCGGCTTCTCCTACGGCTTCAGCTAAAGGTAATGAACCTGAAACCGGTCAGCCTTCGGAGAATAAGCTCTCTTACGAAGCCCAGAAAGAACTTAATAAGAAGATTAAGAAACTCGAACGTCAGGTGGCGGACTGCGAAGCCTCAATAGAGGAAACCGAATCCGCGATTGCTATCGTGGAAGCGAAGATGGCAACCCCCGAAGGAGCTTCGGATATGCAGCTCTATGAACGGCATCAAAAACTGAAACAGCAGTTGGATACAATCGTTGAAGAGTGGGAGCGGGTTTCGATGGAACTGGAAGAAACGAAAAATTAGAACAAAACGCATACTTCCGGGCACTATGTGAGAGAAACGTTATACCTTGGTAGAAGGTATTCCTGGCGGGTATCTGTTTCTCGGTGTCGAAACAGGTGTTTCTCGTTGAGGAACGAGGCGTTCCTCGGTGTCGGTCACCTTCCTCCTCGGTGCCGGACTGCGGGTAGATGATTGTTGATTAGAGAGACTATTTAATTATTTATACAATATGAAAGTAACCAAGTATTTACCAATTCTTGCCGTATGCCTAATGACAACAGGATGTAACAGTAAGAAAGAGGCCGTGCTGACGTCCGGTATCGACCTTGCTAATCTGGATACCACGCTATGCCGGGTACAAGTTTTTATCAATATGCCTGTGGAGGTTGGGTGAAAGATCATCCGCTGACAGACGAGTATTCACGTTTCGGTACATTCGATATGTTGCGCGAAAACAGTCGTGAACAACTGAAAGCATTGATTGCCGAATTGGCAGCGAAGAAAGATAATGCACCGGGTAGTGCTGCGCAGAAAGTAGGCGATCTTTATAATATCGCAATGGATAGCGTGAAGCTGAACCAGGAAGGTGTAGCTCCGAACAAAGCAGAACTGGCAGCCATTGACGCTCTCAAGGATAAAGGAGAAATCTATGCATATATCGCAGAGAGCCAGAAGAAAGGCATCCGTCCTTACTTCACCATGTTCGTAAGTGCGGATGATATGAACAGTTCCATGAATATCGTACAGACCTATCAAGGTGGTATCGGAATGGGACAGCGTGACTATTATCTGGAGAATGACGAGCAGACTAAAAACATTCGTAATAAATATCAGGAACATATCGCCAAAATGTTCCAGTTGGCAGGTTATGATGAGGCTACTGCACAGAAAGCTGTGAAAGCAGTGATGAACATCGAACTCGCCTGGCGAAAGCGGCTCGTTCACAAGTGGAATTGCGTGATCCTCATGCTAATTATAACAAGATGGATAGGGCGACGCTGAAAAAGAACTTCCCGACTTTTGACTGGGATACTTATTTCACCGTTTCCGGTTTGAAAGATTTGGAAGAAGTGAATATAGGTCAGCCTGCTGCCATGAAGGAAGTAGCCGATGTGATTAATACCGTATCACTGGACGATCAGAAACTGTATCTCCAATGGGGATTGATAGATGCTGCCGCTTCTTATCTAAGCGATGATTTTGAAGCACAAAACTTCGACTTCTACAGCAGGACAATGTCTGGTAAGAAAGAAATGCAACCTCGCTGGAAACGTTCCGTGAGCACCGTGGATGGTGTTCTTGGCGAAGTGGTAGGACAGATGTATGTAGAGAAGTACTTCCCGGCTGCTGCCAAAGAACGTATGGTTACACTGGTGAAGAACCTGCAAACTTCTTTGGGAGAACGTATCAAAGGTTTGGAATGGATGAGTGAACCGACCAAGGAAAAAGCGTTGGAGAAACTGGCAACCTTCCATGTAAAAATAGGTTATCCTGATAAATGGAAAGATTACTCCGCACTGGAGATCAAAGATGATTCTTACTGGGCAAATATTGAGCGTGCCAACGAATGGGATTACAACGAAATGATTGCCAAAGCTGGCAAACCGGTAGACAAGGATGAATGGTTGATGACTCCTCAAACTGTGAACGCTTATTATAACCCGACTACCAACGAAATCTGCTTCCCGGCAGCTATCCTGCAACCTCCGTTCTTTGATATGAATGCGGACGATGCCATGAACTACGGTGCAATCGGCGTGGTAATCGGCATGAGATGACTCATGGATTTGACGATCAGGGACGTCAATATGACAAAGACGGAAACCTGAAAGATTGGTGGACAGAAGAGGATGCTAAAAAGTTCGAAGAACGGGCACAGGTGATGGTTAACTTCTTTGACAGCATTGAAGTAGCTCCGGGCGTACACGCAAACGGTAGCCTGACACTTGGAGAGAACATTGCCGACCACGGAGGTTTGCAAGTTTCTTTCCAGGCATTCAAGAATGCAACAGAAGCCGCACCGCTGGAAGTTGTTGACGGATTTACTCCGGAACAACGTTTCTTCCTGGCTTACGCTAATGTGTGGGCAGGAAATATCCGTCCGGAAGAGATTCTCCGATTGACCAAACTTGATCCTCACTCATTAGGCAAATGGCGTGTGGACGGTGCTCTTCCTCATATCCAGAATTGGTATGAAGCATTCAAAATCACCGAACAGGATTCGATGTTCGTACCTAAAGAAAAACGAGTATCTATCTGGTAATAGTTTTTGAATAGAGAACATATATGCGAAGAGGCGTTGATTTTCCGTTGAGGAGAGTCAACGCTTTTTTTATTAATTCACACCTTATTTATTACGTACGATAAACAATATTTCGTAACTTTGCACACCAAATACTTAATAAGCAATTCAATGTCAGAGTCTAAAAGAATAAAAACTGCATTGGTATCTGTATACCATAAAGAAGGTTTGGATGAAATTATTACCAAACTTCATGAAGAGGGAGTAGAGTTTTTGTCGACAGGCGGAACTCGTCAGTTTATTGAATCATTGGGATATCCTTGCAAGGCAGTGGAAGATTTGACCACTTATCCTTCTATTCTCGGTGGTAGAGTAAAGACATTACATCCGAAAATTTTCGGAGGTATTCTTTGTCGTCGCGGTCTGGAACAGGATATGCAACAGATTGAGAAATATGAAATTCCCGAGATAGATCTGGTTATTGTTGATTTGTATCCGTTCGAAGCTACCGTAGCTTCCGGTGCATCTGAAGCAGACATTATTGAAAAAATCGATATAGGCGGAATCTCACTGATTCGTGCCGCAGCCAAGAACTATAACGATGTAATCATCGTAGCTTCTCAAGCTCAATACAAACCATTATTGGATATGTTGATGGAGCACGGCGCTACTTCTTCACTCGAAGAACGTCGCTGGATGGCTAAAGAAGCATTTGCCATTTCTTCTCACTACGATTCGGCTATTTTCAATTATTTCGATGCCGGCGAAGGTTCTGCTTTCCGTTGCTCTGTTAATAGCCAGAAGCAACTTCGTTACGGTGAAAACCCACATCAGAAAGGTTATTTCTACGGAAATCTGGAAGCAATGTTCGACCAGATTCATGGAAAAGAAATCTCTTATAACAATCTTCTCGACATCAACGCAGCCGTTGATCTGATCGACGAATTCGATGACCTCACTTTCGCTATCCTGAAACACAACAACGCTTGCGGATTAGCTTCCCGTGCTACAGTTTTGGAAGCTTGGAAAGACGCATTGGCCGGTGATCCGGTTTCTGCTTTCGGAGGTGTATTGATTACGAATGGTGTCATCGACAAAGAAGCTGCGGAAGAAATCAACAAGATTTTCTTCGAAGTGGTTATCGCGCCGGATTATGATGTGGATGCACTCGAAATCCTGGGACAGAAAAAGAACCGCATCATCCTCGTTCGTAAGGAAGCTAAATTGCCTAAGAACAATTCCGTGCTTTGCTGAATGGCGTATTGGTGCAGGATAAAGATACTAATATTGAAACGGTAGCGACCTGAAAACCGTGACAGACAAAGCTCCTACTCCGGAAGAAGTGGAAGATATGTTGTTTGCCAACAAAATTGTAAAGAACAGCAAATCCAACGCCATCGTATTGGCAAAGGATAAACAACTTCTTGCAAGCGGTGTAGGACAGACTTCACGTGTAGACGCATTGAAACAAGCAATTGAAAAAGCCAAATCATTCGGCTTCGACCTGAATGGTGCAGTAATGGCTTCCGATGCCTTCTTCCCGTTCCCCGACTGTGTGGAAATTGCAGATAAAGAAGGTATTACGGCTGTTATCCAACCGGGAGGTTCGGTAAAAGACGATTTATCATTTGCTTATTGCAATGAGCACGGTATGGCGATGGTGACTACCGGTATCCGTCATTTTAAACACTAAAAACAAGAATTAAGAATGGGATTATTTTCTTTTACACAAGAGATAGCAATGGACTTGGGCACAGCCAATACTATCATCATCACGAACGGAAAAATCGTGGTGGATGAGCCTTCGGTTGTAGCTCTGGATCGCCGTACAGAAAAGATGATTGCCGTGGGGGAAAAGGCGAAGTTGATGCATGAAAAAACCCACGAAAACATACGTACCATCCGCCCGTTGAGAGACGGAGTGATTGCCGACTTCTATGCCTGCGAGCAGATGATGCGCGGTTTGATAAAGCAGGTGAATACTCGCAACCATTTGTTTTCACCTTCTCTTCGCATGGTGATTGGCGTTCCTTCGGGAAGTACGGAAGTTGAACTCCGTGCTGTCCGTGACTCTGCGGAACATGCCGGCGGTCGTGATGTTTATTTGATTTTCGAGCCGATGGCTGCGGCAATCGGTATCGGCATCGACGTGGAAGCTCCGGAAGGAAACATGATTGTCGATATAGGTGGTGGATCTACGGAAATTGCCGTTATCTCTTTGGGAGGTATCGTTTCCAACAACTCCATCCGCACAGCCGGTGATGACCTGACAGAGGATATTCGCGAATATATGAGCCGTCAGCACAATGTGAAAGTCAGCGAGCGTATGGCAGAACGTATCAAAATCAATGTAGGTGCTGCTTTAACCGAACTGGGTGATGATGCTCCGGAAGATTATATCGTTCACGGGCCGAACCGTATCACAGCTCTTCCGATGGAGGTGCCTGTATGCTACCAGGAAGTAGCCCACTGTCTGGAGAAATCAATTTCAAAGATCGAAACTGCTATCTTGAGTGCATTGGAAAATACACCTCCTGAACTGTATGCTGATATTGTGCACAATGGTATCTATCTCTCCGGAGGTGGTGCATTGCTTCGTGGACTGGATAAGAGATTGACCGATAAGATCAACATTCCTTTCCATATTGCGGAAGATCCTTTACATGCAGTTGCCAAAGGTACAGGAGTGGCATTGAAGAACGTAGACCGTTTCTCTTTCTTAATGAGATAAACCGGGGATGAGGAATTTATTAAACTTCCTTCTGAAATACAATTACTGGTTCCTCTTCATCTTATTGGAGGTAGCCAGTTTTGTTTTGTTATTTCGGTTCAACCGTTATCAGCAGAGTGCATTCTTCACTTCTGCCAATACGGTTGTGGGGGCGGTTTATGAAGTTTCGGGAGGGATTTCCTCTTATTTTCATCTGAAATCGGTCAATGAAGATCTGTTGGATCGCAACATGGTGCTCGAACAACAGATCACTAATCTGGAAAAAGCATTGAGAGAGCAGCAGCTCGATTCTATGGCCATCAACAGCATCCGGCAGGTGCCGCAAGCGGATTATCAGTTGTTTAAAGCGCATGTGATAAAGAACAGTTTGAATCTGGTTGATAATTATATCACGCTCGATAAAGGTTCCTCTTCCGGTATTCGCTCCGAAATGGGAGTGGTGGATGGTAATGGGATTGTAGGGATTGTTTATGAAACCTCTCCTTCCTACTCGGTGGTGATTTCGGTACTGAACAGCAAGTCGAATATCAGTTGCAAGATTATCGGCAGTGATTATTTCGGCTACCTGAAATGGGAACATGGAGATTCGCGCTATGCTTATCTGAAAGACTTGCCTCGACATGCAGAGTTTAATTTGGGAGATACAGTCGTTACCAGTGGTTTCTCCACCGTCTTTCCCGAAGGTATAATGGTGGGGACGGTAGATGATATGTCCGACTCTAATGACGGACTTTCCTATCTGTTGAAAATCAAGCTGGCTACTGATTTCGGTAAGTTGAGTGACGTTCGGGTGGTAGCCCGGACAGGTCAGGAAGAACAGAAGAAACTTGAAAACAAGGTGATGAAAGAATGATTATTACTTATATACATAGAATCGGATGGTTTATCGGCTTGGTACTTCTTCAGGTGCTAATCCTTAATAGTGTACATATTGCCGGCTATGCTACTCCTTTTCTCTATATCTATTTTATTCTGAAATTCAGCTCCGGCACTTCCCGGAATGAACTGATGCTGTGGGCTTTTTTCTTCGGGCTGACCATTGATATATTCTCCGATACTCCGGGAATGAATGCGGCGGCTACTGTGCTGCTAGCCTTTCTTCGTCCCTCTTTACTTCGTCTGTTCACGCCCCGTGATAATCCGGATAGCTTTATTCCCTCTTTTAAGACGATGGGAATCAGTCCTTTCTTAAAATATACCACTGCAAGTGTTTTTGTGCACAGCCTGGCATTACTCTCCATTGAGTTCTTCTCATTTACCAGCATTTGGCTGTTACTGTTGCGAGTGCTCCTTTGCACTATTCTGACTGTAACCTGTATCATAGCTATAGAAGGGATTAAGAAGTAACGATGGCAAAAGATTATATCTTAGAGAAGCGCAAATTTGTAATCGGAGGCATTGCTATCTCCATTGTTTTGATTTATCTGATACGTCTTTTTGTATTGCAGATCACGACCGATGACTACAAGAAGAATGCTGACAGTAACGCTTTTCTGAATAAAATCCAGTACCCCTCGCGTGGCGCTATTTATGACCGGACCGGTAAACTATTGGTATTCAATCAGCCGGCATACGACATAACGATCGTGCCAAAGGAAATAGAGAATCTGGACACACTCGATTTATGCCAATCGCTGAATATCACCCGTGCACAGTTTCTCAAAATAATGAGCGATATGAAAGACCGTCGCCGTAATCCGGGGTATTCCCGCTATACCAACCAGTTGTTTATGTCGCAACTTTCGGCGGAAGAATGTGGTGTCTTTCAGGAAAAGCTGTTTAAGTTTCGTGGCTTTTATATCCAACGGCGTACTATCCGCCAATATTCGTACAATGCTGCCGCCCATGCTTTGGGAGATATCGGAGAAGTCTCCGCAAAAGAAATGGAAGCGGATGAAGAAGGATATTACATCCGTGGGGATTATGTCGGCAAGTTAGGAGTCGAGAAATCGTATGAAAAGTATCTGCGTGGCGAGAAAGGAATTGAGATTCTGCTTCGCGATGCGCACGGTCGTATCCAGGGACATTATATGGATGGTGAATATGACCGTCCTTCCGTTCCCGGCAAGAACCTGACATTGAGTTTGGATATTGACTTGCAGATGCTGGGCGAACGTTTATTAAAGAATAAGATTGGAAGCATTGTGGCTATCGAACCGGAGACCGGAGAAATCCTTTGTCTGGTATCCTCTCCCAATTATGACCCGCATTTGATGATTGGCCGCCAGCGTGGCAAGAACCATCTGGCCTTGCAACGTGATATGACCAAACCGCTTTTGAATCGTGCCCTGATGGGAGTGTACCTCCGGGATCTACGTTCAAGACAGCGCAAGGACTGACGTTCCTGCAAGAAGGAATTATCACCGAACAAAGTCCGGCATTCCCTTGCTCACATGGGTTCCATTACGGAAGATTGACAGTAGCTGCCATGCTCACGGATCTCCCTTGCCATTGATTCCGGCTATTGCTACATCGTGCAACTCCTATTTCTGTTGGGGACTGTTCCGTATGTTTGGCGATCGTAAATACGGTTCACCGCAAAACGCTATTACGGTCTGGAAAGACCACATGGTTTCGCAAGGATTTGGCTACAAACTGGGAGTTGATTTGCCGGGAGAGAAACGGGGGCTGATTCCGAATGCGCAGTTCTACGATAAAGCTTATCGCGGACATTGGAACGGACTGACAGTAATCAGTATCTCTATCGGACAGGGGGAAATTCTATCCACTCCCCTTCAGATTGCTAACTTGGGAGCAACGATTGCTAACAGAGGATACTTTGTGACACCGCATATTGTAAAGGAAATCCAAGATAATCAGTTGGACAGCATCTATCGCGTACCACGTTATACCACTATTGAGAAAAGACATTATGAATCAGTCGTAGAAGGGATGCGTGGCGCAGCCACCGGAGGAACTTGCCGTATGCTGTCAGTGATGGTTCCGGATTTGGAAGCCTGTGGAAAAACGGGTACTGCGCAGAACCGCGGACACGACCACTCGGTATTTATGGGCTTTGCGCCGATGAACAAACCGAAGATAGCTATTGCCGTCTATGTAGAGAACGGCGGATGGGGTGCTACTTACGGAGTTCCTTTCGGCGCACTGATGATGGAACAGTATTTGAAAGGCAAGCTCTCGCCGGAGAACGAGTTGAGGGCGGAAGAATTTAGTAACAGAGTGATATTATATGGTAACGAGGAACGATAGTTTGTGGAAAACGCTGGACTGGGTAACGATTTTTATTTACCTGCTCCTGATTGTTGGCGGATGGTTTAGCGTCTGCGGAGCCAGCTATGACTATGGCGAACGCGACTTCCTCGACTTCTCGACCCGTGCCGGCAAGCAGTTTGTGTGGATTATCTGTTCCTTTGGACTCGGATTCGTGCTGTTGATGCTGGAAGACCGTATGTATGATATGTTCGCGTACATTATATATGTGGGGATGATTCTCTTGCTCATTGTTACCATCTTCATAGCACCGGACACCAAAGGGTCACGCTCGTGGCTTGTCATGGGGCCTGTGAGCCTGCAACCCGCTGAGTTTGCCAAGTTCGCTACAGCCTTGGCGTTGGCTAAATACATGAACTCTTATTCATTTAGTATCAAGAAAGAAAAGTGTGCCTTTATCCTGGGATTCATCATTCTTCTTCCGATGTTATTGATTATCGGTCAGCGGGAGACAGGGTCCGCATTGGTTTATCTTGCTTTTTTTCTGGTTCTTTATCGTGAAGGAATGCCGGGGGTAGTGCTTTTTGCGGGCGTATGTGCGGTAATCTACTTTGTGGTCGGCATCCGTTTTGATGAAGTCTTTATCGCCGATACTCCTACACCACTGGGAGAATTTATCGTATTACTATTGATCTTATTATTTGCCGGTGGTATGGTATGGGTATATCGTAAGAAATGGTCTGCTACCCGTAATATCATTGGTGGAAGTTTGGCTATATTACTGATTGCTTATTTAATATCCGAATATTGGGTGCATTTTAGCCTCGTTTGGGTGCAATGGACGCTTTGTATTGTGGTGATAGGCTATCTGATTTATTTGGCATTAAGTGAGCGGCAGCGTACTTATTTCCTGATTGCCCTGTTTACAATCGGTTCTGTCGGCTTCCTGTATTCCAGCAATTATGTATTTGATAATGTGCTCGAACCTCACCAGCAAGTCCGTATCAAAGTAGTGCTCGGTTTGGAAGAAGATTTGACCGGTGCCGGATACAACGTGAATCAGTCCAAGATTGCCATCGGTTCCGGTGGGTTGACAGGAAAAGGGTTCCTGAATGGTACGCAAACAAAATTAAAGTACGTGCCCGAACAGGATACCGACTTTATATTCTGTACAGTGGGTGAGGAACAAGGATTTGTCGGTTCGGCTGCTGTCTTGTTGGCTTTCCTGATTTTGATCTTACGATTAATCTTCCTGTCCGAGCGGCAGACTTCCAACTTTGGGCGGGTTTATGGATATTCGGTCGTCAGTATTTTCCTTTTCCACTTATTTATTAATATCGGTATGGTACTGGGGTTAACTCCGGTTATCGGTATTCCATTGCCTTTCTTCAGCTATGGAGGTTCTTCTTTATGGGGATTTACGATATTGCTGTTTATCTTCCTGCGCATTGATGCAGGACGTGGCAGAAGACTTTAATCTTACTGCTTCTCAATACGGATACCTACATCGCTCAATCCTTGTAACTTTTCATTTTTCATTCCGCTCATAATTTTAATAGTATAATTTGCAGGATGTAAAGGGCGAACAGATGTAATAAAAGTTTCCGATTGGTAAATGCTTCCCCATCCGTGTCCCGTCCATCTTCCGGTAGAGTCAGCCAGGCAGAAAGCAATGGTATCAGTGCGCCATACCGTAGAATCCTGTAGATTCTGACTGATAAATAAATGGAGGTCATGATAAGGATATTCGATACTGTTGCGGACTTCCGCAAAAAGCCGGAGAGTAGTGGGAACGCTGTCAGTTATGGGAATCTGAAAAGAGAGTGTATCACTCTTTCCCCATCCCTTGTTGGGAAGGGATTGATAAGAGTGATACACTGTATGTTCATTGCAGGCTGTCAGTAAGCAAGCGCTGAATAGACTCAATATACTATTCTTGAGTAGGCTTTTCATTAGTTGACTGTTTCTCCTGATTCTGATTTCTTTCCGGCCTAGAAGGACGCTCGTGGTTGGGACGACGTTCTTGACGTTCCTGTCCTTGCTGTTCGCGTTGACGGTCTTGTTGCTGCGGACGTTCCTGATTCGACCGTTCCTGTCCTTGTGGACGTTCCTGATTTGATCCTCTTTCCGGACGTCTGTTTTCGTTGTTCCGTCCTTGGTTCTGTCCTCTGTTCCGGTTGTTGTTATTGTTATTTCTCGGGCGGTTGTCTCTTTCCCCTCTGTTGCCGTTTTCTGACTGTTGCGGGCGGTTTTCATTTTCCCGTTGAGGTTGTTGCGGACGATTGCCGCCTTCTGCTTGCTGTTGCGGGCGGTTTCCGTTATTATTGTTTCCTTTCTTCTTCTTTTTATTATTCCGGTTAGCGTTATTGCCGCCCTCTTTATTATTCCGGCTGCGGTCGAAACGGGTAACACTTTCCTGTTCCAGCAAATCAACTGGTTTTCTCGGTTCCGGTTTCTTTTCTTCTTCGAGCAAGCTGTCCGGTTTCATCCCTTTCTTATTCATGGAGATTACTTCGAACGCACGTTTGCCGCTGATGGTGACCAGGTTGGCTGGGAAGTTTTTATCCGTAGAATAAGAAACCTGATTGCTTAGAATATCTGCTTTGAAGAAATAGAAAGTACCATCTTCGTTTCCAGTTCTATCTCTCTCGAAGGGAGACGTTTTTGAGCTTCCACGTAACAGTCCACCTCATAATTCAGGCAGCATTTTAGCTTGGCACATTGTCCGGCAAGTTTCTGCGGATTTAATGAGATGTCCTGAAAACGGGCTGCACTGGTAGAAACAGAGACGAAGCTCGTCATCCACGTAGCGCAGCAAAGTTCGCGTCCGCAAGGGCCGATACCGCCGATGCGTCCTGCTTCCTGACGGGCACCGATTTGTTTCATTTCGATACGTACGCGGAATGCTTCGGCCAATACTTTAATCAGTTGCCGGAAGTCTACCCGCTCATCGGCAATATAGTAGAAAATAGCTTTGTTGCCATCCCCTTGATACTCCACGTCTCCGATTTTCATATCCAGATTGAGATTCAACGCAATCTGACGCGCACGAATCATCGTAGCGTGTTCTTTGGCTTTGGCTTCGTTGAATTTTTCCATATCTACCGGCTTAGCTTTCCGATAGACACGCTTGATTTCCGCATCTGCTTTGAAGTTTGCTTTCTTCATTTGCAGGGGAACGAGCCGGCCGGTCAATGTAACCACGCCGATGTCATGGCCGGGAGCCGCTTCAACGGCAACTACATCTCCTTTTTCCAGTTTAATCTTGTTGCTGTTCCGAAAATATCCCTTCCGGGTATTTTTGAATTGCACTTCCACCATGTCACTCTCTTCCGCATTGCCCGGAATGTCCGCCAGCCAATCGTAGGTGTTCAGCTTTTTATCTTGTCGGGAGCATCCTTTGCAGCAAAGGCCACCGCTTCCATTATGAAGTTTATATTCCATAAGTTTATATATTTATTATTGCTTCAACAGTACAATCATCTTCAGCGAGAAGTCAAAGAATACCATTTTAGCATTTACATTCTGTTCTATATGTAGTTGCGCTTCGCTTAATTCGTCCATGATGCCCATCACGTTACATTCGTTGACAAAAGGCGCAAAGCGGGTTGCAAAATTCTGTTCATTAATGGTCATATACGTTAGGTTGCGCTGGTGCAGGTTAAAGACAAAGTTTTCGCGGATCATGCGCTGGCAATATTCCAGAAAGTTTTTCTGGCGTTCGCGTCCCATGCTGGCCACCTGTTCGCTCCACATCTTCATCTCCTTTATTTTCCGTTGATAGGACAAGCGCATCAGGTTGACGAAGAGCTCGAAGAATAACTGATTTTCCTCATTCAGATGAATCGTTTCGAGTGCCTTGACGAAATTTCCGTTTGCCAGATGGGCAATCGAAATGCTATCCGCAGGCTGAACATGATATTTACTCTGCAATACCCGGTCGATGCTGGCTTCGTCAATTTTCCGCACATTCATACGTTGAGTACGGCTCAAAATGGTAGGCAGAATCATGTCCGGAGCTTCGGATACCAACAGAAAAATCGTCTTTTCGGGTGGCTCCTCAAGCAGTTTCAGCAACTTATTGGCGCATACCGGGTGCATTTTCTCCGGCAACCATATAATCGTAATCTTAAATCCACCTTCACTGGATTTCAGACTGAGCTTCTTCAGGATCTCATCGCTCTCTTTGGCATAAATCAGCGCTTGCGAGTTCTCCGCGTCCATTTCACCCAACCAATGGTTGAGGTTAAAATAAGGATTGTTAATAACGAATGGCCGCCAATCGGCAATATAATCATCGCACACTTCTTTCTTCCTTTCGCACTTTTCACGATGGGGAATACGAAATGCACATCCGGATGTACCAGCTTATTGAATTTCACACAAGACGGACAGACACCGCAAGCATCTTCCTCGCCCCGATTGGTGCAACTGATGTAGCGTGCGTATGCGATAGCCAATGGCATTTTACCAACTCCCTCGGGACCGCAAATGAGTTGGGCATGTGGAATACGCCCCTCGTTCACTTCCTGAATGAGTCGTTGCTTGATTTCTTCTTGTCCGATTACGTCTCTGAAAAACATATCAATAAATGATTTTGGCTATTTCCTTGATACTGTCTACTGCTCCGATAGAATAGAAATGGATGCTCGGAACTCCGTGTTCCATCAACTCCTTGCATTGAGCCACGCACCATTCAACACCCACCTGTTCGGCTTCCGCATCATTCTTGCATTTCAATGCTTCTTTCACCAGATCTTCCGGTAATCCACCTTGAATGTTTTGGGGATCATGCTTAGTTGGGAGATTTTCTTGAAAGGCTTGATTCCCGGAATGATAGGAATGTTGATACCTGCTGCCTTAGCCTGCTCCACAAAATCGAAATATTTCTTATTATCGTAGAATAATTGTGTCACAGCATACTCTGCACCAGTTTCTACCTTCTTTTTCAGCCAGTAAAGATCTGTCTCTATGTTAGGAGATTCTTCATGCTTTTCCGGATAACACGCCACACCATACGAGAAAGGACTGGCGGTGACTTTCATCTCCGAACCGTCAACGAAGATTCCCTTATTGAAATTATTAATCTGCTCCTGCAATTCAATCGCATGATGATATCCGTCTCCTTCGGGAGTAAATACCGATTCATGTTTAGCCTTGTCTCCACGGAGTACCAGCAAATCTGTTATATTCAGAAATTGCAAATCCAGCAATACATATTCGGTCTCCTCACGCGTGAAACCACTGCACAGGATATGAGGAACCACAGTAATATTATATTTATTCTGAATGGCTGCCGCCACAGCGACTGTTCCCGGACGCCTTCTCAGGCGGTTTCTCTGAAAGAGCCCGTTGCCGAGATCTTTGTAGACATATTCGCTGCGATGCGTGGTGATATTGATATATTTCGGATCAAATTCTCGAAGAGTGTCGATTGTCTGATAGAGCTTTTCGATTCCGGTTCCCTTCAAAGGAGGGAGAATTTCGAAAGAAAAAGCTGTACCTTTACTGTTATTTATTAAATCAATTACTTTCATTCCTTTTCGTTGATGTTGTTATCTACTTGGATTAAACATGCATATTGGGACAAAAATACGAAAAAAGAAAGATTTCTTCTTGATTTGTTTGAAAATAGTTTGGTTTTTATCGTACTATTACATAAAAGAGGGCATATCCTGTATTTCGGATGCACCCTCTCTCACCTAATCATTATTAAATTAGAATTTACTTTTCGAGAAATGATTTCTTCATTCTGGCAATGTCAGTCAGATAATCTTGTAAATCTTGTTCATGTTCTTCCTCTTCGGCAAGAATATGTTTGGCGATATCACAAGTGGTGAAATCTTTCCCGTTAGTAAAGTCGGCAATTTCCTGATAACGGAGAATGGCACAGCGTTCGGAAGCAACATTATCCTTCAGCAAACTGACTGAATCGAAGCCTTGCGGAGCATCATATTTGCATCTTGCCAGTTCGAACCATTGTTTCGGATCAAGTACCGGAACCCCTTCCAGCTCGATGATACGGTCGGCAAGCAGCTGTGCATGTCTACGTTCTTCTTCGGCATGTTCCTCGAACTCACCTTGTACGTCGGCACGCATGGCGCCTTCCACTACTAATGCACCTACCCAATATTGGTAATATGCCAACCACTCTTCAGCCAATGCTGCGTTCAACTGTGAAATTAAACTTTCTACATCTAATTTACCTTGTAGGATTTTTACACTTTCTCTAGCCATAATTTTAAAGTTTAGGTTACTATGTTTAAATCGCTAATGTAACAGACGGAGGTTCTTTTTGTTTGAGTATCCCGGAGGTTTTAACAGAAAGAATGCATTGCACTGTGCAGCTCCTTCTTTTTTAATAGAACATGGATGCTTTTAATATTTCATTTCAACTAAATTTTTGTATCACTTTTACCCTCACATCCTCACACCTTCGCTCAATTCCTTTATTCATCGTGGTTACAACGTGTGAGGGTAAGTGCGGTAGTAGGGTGAGGGTAACTTTTTACCCTCACCCTGTCTTGTCCTGATTCTATCTTAAACAGTTTATAATAAGTGTCTTGTCTATTCGCTTTTATCTTATACTCTCCTATACAATAGACGTCAATGCCTTATATAATAGATGTTTATCCCTCGTGATTCTTCTGATAAGCCCTAATGTCTTTTAACGGCTCACTGCAGTGAACGAATTTGTTTACTATCGTTAGCTTATTTGTTTACATCTGATAGCTTATTTGTTCACTGCAGTGAGCCCTTGCCAACTACTAAGCAAATGGATATTGAACATAAGAAGAAAGCCTATGAAGTGGCATATCTTATAAAGAAAGATACCTGTATGCTGAAATTAGGATAGTAATTTATTTATTGATTAGTAGGAGCGAATTATAAACTAAAGTAGAGTGATAACAGATAGCTATTCTCACTTTTTTATGTGTTCTTGTCCTGTAGAAATCTATTTTTTAGTTTGTTTCTTTAAGAGTACTTCTCTTTTTACCCTCTCTTTGCGAATATCTTTTTGTTATTTGTCTCTACACGCGCGTATGTAATATAATAATGTACCATTTCCGGCCTGTTTCATATAGATGTAACATATATGAAGAAAAATATGTTCTACAACATCGTTGTGAT
>ENA-OQIG01000073-OQIG01000073.1-human-gut-metagenome-genome-assembly--contig:-NODE-73-length-57746-cov-3.124594_pt1 | contig 57746 bp, 61 predicted proteins | sample MGYA00242576_ERZ504741 | MGnify/ENA primary metagenome ERZ504741 (study PRJEB26092, sample SAMD00036436) | human gut metagenome | host: Homo sapiens | study: EMG produced TPA metagenomics assembly of... | reverse complement strand
CAAAAAAACTATGGCACTTAGATACGTCATTAAAAAAAGAACATTCGGCTTTGATAAAACTAAAGCTGAAAAATATGTAGCACAAAATGTAATCACCAATACGTTGGATTTCAGAGATTTGTGTGAGGAAATCACTAAAGTTGGAATGGTTCCCAGTGAAGCAGTGAAATTTGTACTCGATGCTTTGATCGATACATTGAATCTCAACCTTAGAAAAGGCATCTCTGTTCAATTAGGAGATTTCGGATGCTTCCGTCCAGGTATGAATTGCGAAAGTCAGGATGCTGAAAAAGATGTAGATAGCGATACGATACGCAGAGTGAAAATCATTTTCACTCCGGGCTACAAATTCAAAGAGATGCTAAGTAAAGTCAGTGTTCAAAAAGCGGTGGCTTCCGATGATGGTTCCATCAGCCGGAGCAACCGGATCCCAACCCGAATCCAAACCCGGATGACGGCAAAGGAGAAGCACCGGACCCGGCAGCATAAGACTAATCATCAGCCTTTAAAAGCAGGAAAACAGTACCCGCCTACGGGCGGATACTGTTTCCCAAAGTATTCCTGTAAAAGACTTGACAACGCCTTTTTTATTTTGTATCTTTACAACATCTTAAAACATTAAAATATCAACATGAAAGAATTGCCATCAGAAGAGGAAGAAATTCCGTTTCGCATTAAAACTTATAAGAAAAAGGAATTGGCTTGTATGTACAATCCGAACATTACACCCCGTTGCGCCATACGCATATTCACCAAATGGATTAAAATAAATAAAGAACTGCTCCGGTTATTGACTGCCACAGGTTATCATCCGCGTACACGAACTTTTACTCCCCGACAGGTACAAATCATCACCAGTATTCTGGACATTCCATAAGGATGTCCAGAATACTGGTTTTATCATTGCAGTTGTCCCGCCGCTTTCAAATAAGCCACATAATTCACATACAATTGGAAATGGGCATCCACTTTCGTCTGATAAGCCTGCTGCCAAAGCACTTGTGCTTCCAGATAATCCGAAAGAGTTTCCAGTCCCACTTCATATTGCTTACCACTGACTTTCATATTCTCCTCTGCCTGTTCCAGCGAACGTTCGGAAAGCTCCGTTTCCAACCGGGCCTCATCCAGATTATTGGCAGCTTGCATCAACTCCAGCAACATCTTTTCATTGACATTTTCCTGTTCAAGACGAGCTTGTTCCAACTTCACTTTGGCAGACTTTACTTTATTGGTACGTTCGCCAAAATGAAACAGAGGGACAGAGACATTCAGGAATACGGAAAAAGCACCCTTTTTCATCAAAGTTTCATCATTGACTTCCAATCCGTGAAGATAATCATAACTACCTCTGACGCCGATACGCGGTAACAGTTCACTACGATTCAGCTTTACCTCCTGCTCGGCAATGGCTATTTGTTTGTTCAAGATTCCATATTCGGGACGGGCAGTTATGTCAGAGACCTGCACTTTCCACTCCTGCTCCACTTCCGGAAAATCATCGGATATATCAATCTGTGCTGTCAAAGGGCGGCCGATGTAATGACAAAGATTCATACTTGCAAGACGGAGGGCGTTATCAGCCTTTCGCAAAGAAAGTTCACTCTCGTTGAGCTTCACTTGCACTTTCAGTACATCATTTTGCGGTTTCATGCCATGCCGATGAGCACTCTTTACATTTTTGGAAAGTTCCGTCAGTAAGGCGTGATATTTTTCCGCTACTTTTTTCATCTCCTTGGCTTTCACTAACTGCACGTATGCTTTATCTGTATTCAGAATAACTTCCGAAGTAGTTAAAGCTTCGTTCAAATGTGCCATTTCCTTTCCCAATAGTGACATTTTATAGGCGGCACGGATTTTTCCTCCCATATAAAGAGGTTGCTCCACTTGTACACCGCCCGAGTAAACAGTTCCGACCTTATAGTCCAGATTCAGTCCGGGAAAATAAGCGAAACCGCTCGATACCAGTTCTCCGGTAGCAGGATTGGGCAAGAAAACCGGAAGGTTTCCTCCCGGAACTCCGAGACTTCCGTCCGCTGTGCTATAAATACCCGTTCCGTTGACTGTAAAATTAGGGAAGAAATTGGCTTTATAACTAAGAGACATCAATCGGGCTGCTTCCGTCTGCTTATTAGCGGCAGCCATATCCTTATTATATTTCAGTGCCATTTCACGGCATTGCGCCAGACTTAGTTTTTCTTGCGCGGCAAGAGAAACCGACAGGCCGAACAATACACCCGCTACACTAATGGCTACAAGAATTTCTTTTTTCATTTGTCTGTCTTTTTTATATGAAAGAATAATGCATACAAAATCGGGATAAAAAGCAACGTTATCAACGTGCCGAACAGCAACCCACCCATAATAGAAGCCGCCAACGAACCGAACATGGCATCCGGCAACAATGGAATCATTCCCAAAATCGTAGTCAGCGAAGCCATCATCACGGGACGGAGACGACTTTGCGAACTGTCTATCAATGCCGTCACAGGTTCTACTCCCTGATTAATCTGCAAAGTGATCTCATCCATCAATACAATACCATTCTTAATAATCATGCCGATCAATCCCAATGTACCGACGATAGCCACAAAGTTGAATGTCTTCCCGGTAAGCAGCATTACAGCAACAACACCGACAAATACCAGCGGAATAGTACAGAAGATGATAACCGGTTTCCGGTAATCTTTGAACAGCATGATTAGAATGGATATCATCAGAATGATAGCAAACGGGAAATTCTTGAACAGATATTGCATAGACTTTGTGCTGGCGTTCCTCTCGCCTTGCCATTGAAGCCGATATCCGTCAGGCAGCGGAATCTGTTCAATCTGCGTGGCAATGGATTGCCGCGCCTTCTCCGTTTCTACCCCCGGAACAGGAGAACATTGCACCCGTTGGCTACGCTGCCCGTTATAACGGGGAACCACCGGATCTTCCCACTTCACATCAATCCGCTTACTGATTTGTTTTAACGGAGTTGTTCCCATCAACGTTTCCACCAGTTCTTCTTTTGATAGTGTTCCTGTCTTCAGTTTCATCATCATTTCCTGTGTCAGCAAACCGTTCAGAGAAGGAAGAGACGAGAATATCTGCGTATTGCCCAGGTTTTCAATCGGATTTCCGTGTTCGTCCAGACAACGCAAGTAGATATTATCTTTGTGAATACCTTCGTAGAAAGACCCGATAGGGATGCCGCTGGTAGCGGTCAGTAGAGATAGGCTTACATCATTACGGCTCAATCCGATAGCACGTGCCGCAGGCTGGTCATATTCAATAGTCAGTACCGGAATTTGCGGTTCCCAGTCCGTGGTAATCAGGTAAACATCCGGGCAATTCTCCATAATCTTGCGGGCACTGTCTGCCAACTGATGCAAAACAGCAGGATCAGGACCGGTAAATTGCACTTCAATAGGATATTTCTTGAACATCAGATTGTAGCGGTTCATCTTTACGTAAGCATCCGGATAATGTTGTGAAAGATATTGTTGAATTTCCGCCATGTTATCCACCAAATCGTCCGGAGAGGTGAAGTCGATAATCAGTTCACCGTAAGATAAGGAAGGATTGGCTACGTTACGCACCAAGTTATAACGAGCAGGTGTACCACCGATAGAAGTAGTGACGTGTGTAACTTCCGGACGCTTTTTCAGGTAAACTTCGATTTCTTCCAAGTCACGTGCTACACGAGTGGAGTTAGTCCCTTCCGGCAATTTATATTCCATGTAAAGCTGATCGTAGACCATATCCGGGAAAAAGCCCTGCTTCATAAACCGATAACTGAAAGCCGAAAGCAATACCAAAGCAATCATTGTAAACACAAAACTCCAACGATGTGCCAGACTGAATTTCAATAATGAACGGAGCACAGCATAAATCTTTCCTTCATACACACGTTTTCCGGCAGCAGTAGTTGCCGCAGAGATTTCCGGATGCAAAATCCGGTCAGCCATCAACGGGACGTGCACCAAAGCCAGCACCCAACTAAGCAATAAGGAAACAGCGAGTACGATAAACAAATCGCGCGTATAAACGCCTGCCGTATCAGGAGACATAAAGATAGGAAGAAAAGCGATGATGGCAATCAGAGTAGCTCCCAGCAAAGGCATCGCTGTCTGCCGTCCGATGCAGTCATTGCCTCCATCCGACTCTTTCCGGCTTTCAAATCTACCAAAATACCGTCGATGATAACAATCGCATTATCCACCAGCATCCCCATCGCAAGCACGAACGAGGCCAATGAAACACGCTGCATCGTACCGTTCATAAAATAAAGGAACAGAAAGGAACCGAATACCGTCACTACCAAACTGATACCGATAATCACCCGCTCTTAAATCCCATAGCAATCATCAGAATAACAACTACGATAATCACAGATTCTATCAGATTAAGAATGAACGTCCCCAACGAACTGCCTACACGTTCCGGCTGATAGAAAACTTTATGGCACTCTACCCCCGCTGGAAGGCGTTCGACTTTCAGTTGCTCCAATTTCTTTTCCACTTGATGCCCCACTTTGATAATGTCGGCATCCGAAGAAGCGGCCACCATTATTCCTATCGCACGCTGACGGTCATAAAACAATTCGTTGCGGGTAGGATCTTCATAATCTTTCTCAATACGGGCTATATCACTCAACCGCAACTGATCGGCATCATGTCCCTGAATCAGCATACGACCGATATCCTCCACCGTCTTAAACTTGTCACTGACTGTCACCCGGATACGATTATCGCCATTATCATAGTAACCAGTATAAGTCGTTTGGTTCTGTCCGTTCAATGTGGCTAGCACTTCGGCGGGTTTCACACCCAAGTTAGCCATCCGGTCTTGCAAAAGAGAGATATTAATACATTCGGGACGTTTACCGTATAAGTCGACGCGTTCCACCCCATCCAGTTCGCTGACTTCACGTTTCACCAGTTCTGAATAATCAGACAGTTCCCTGTCGGAAAGTCCGTCACCCGTCAAAGCGAAAAACATTCCGTAAACATTTCCAAAATCATCTTTTACAATAGAAGGACTGGCACCTTCGGGAAGTTCTGCCTGTGCGTTCGCCACTTTACGACGCAACAGATCCCAGCATTGTTCTACGTCCGTCTCTTTGACAGTCGTTTTCAGTTCTACCTGAATCAGGGAGAGATCGTTGTAGGAATAACTTTCCACATTATCTATATTCCCCATGGAGCGAATATTCTTCTCCAGTACATCCGTCACCTCTAATTCTACCTGATGCGCAGACGCACCGGGATAGGTGGTGACTACCATGGCAAGCTTTACCGTTATTTCTGGGTCTTCCAGTTTACTCATTTCATAACTGGAATAAGCTCCTCCTACAATCAGTACGGCAATCAGGAAGTAGATTAACTTCTTGTTCTCAAATGCCCATTTACTAATATCAATCATAGCAGTCCTCCCACATTGGTTTCAGCAGCCGGAAGAAGCGGTTCCACCTGTTCTCCCTCTTTTACATGATGCACCCCCGAAGCGACAACCAAATCACCGGGATTCGCTCCGTCTGAAGTAATCAGGCATCTGCCGTCGCTAAGCAGACGGGTTACTGTCACATCACAACGGCGAATAGCGTGACTGGAAGCATCATAAAGAAAGATACTCGTACGCCCGTTCTCACGAAGAATCGCTCCACCGGGAACCGACAGGTTACGCACATCTCCTTCACTACATTCGATAGTTACCATTGTATTCATGCCGGGCGATGGAACTGCCTGTTTATCTTCTTTTTTCAGTTGAAGCCGCATGGTGTACAACTGATTGGCATTTGCCTTAGGGGTGACACTAATCAGTTCCAAAGCATATCTTTGATGAGGATAAATATCGAATGTACAATAGTAGCGGGTAAACTGCTGTCGACGAATATATTCCACTGCCGGAAGATTAATCTCCACCTCCGGGCTTCCCTCACTGATGATGGAAACGACGGGCATACCGGCAGCTACCGTCTCATGGGAATCAAAAAGACGTTTCTGCACATATCCGCTAAAAGGAGCATACAAACGGTGTATGCCAACTGGTCTTTAGCATGGTTATATTTGGCGGTAATCTGTCTCAATCCGTACACGGCCTTATCGTTAGCATCCGGTGTTGTCACATTTTCCTTATAAAGTGCCATCACCCGTTCCGCCTCCGCTTTCACACTTTGATATTCTGCTTCTGCCGCATCCAGCTGAATCTGATAGTCTGTCGGATCTAATTCTGCCAGTAATTGCCCTTTACGCACATAGGCACCGTCATTTACATGCATATACTGAATAGTACCGCTCACCCGGAAAGACAGACTTATGTCCTGTGCCGCTTTCACCCGTCCCGGAAACTGCAAAGCTATTTGTCTGTCGGCAGAAAGTACGGTATCAATCTTCACTGCCGGCTTACTGTCTGTGTTTTGTACACGTTGCCCACACGAAGTCAACAGAACTGCTAAAAATCCTGTTAATAAGAAGTCTAATCGTCTCATATTTTCACTTATTAGTTAGTTGCCACAAAAGTATCCCAAGCAAACATGAGAAGAAAGGTTGATTTAGACGAAACATTGTTCTATTTGTACGTTACCTAAGATAAAAAGCCGAAATAGTTTGCTATTTGTATTTATTGTTTATTACTTTGTAAAGAAATTCATTTCAACGAAAAGGAATATGGAACCACTGATGCCATTCAAGTATGTTATAATATCTCCGGAAGATACTTCCATGAAAGAAGGATGCATTATTTCCGAATTCAACCAATGCGGACTTTTCCTCTGCCAGAAAGGACAGGCGGAAATCCTGTTGGGAGGTAGACCATATCAGATTAACAAAAGGAATCTTTTCATATATACAGCAGCCAACCTTCTACAGATACGCCAAAGAAGCGCAGACTTGGAAGGAATCATGATAGAGGTCGACCTGGATTATGTCATACCAATAGTAAACAAAGTAGCTAACTCGGAAAATTTGCTTTATTTGCGGGAAAATCCCTGCCTGTCGCTCTCTGAAGAGCAATATACATTTGTAGAGAACTTGCTCAAATCTGTAGAAAAACGAATTAACAGGGAGAATATCTGTAACAGTTCCCGTCAGAAACAACATTTAATTTCTGAATTAATCAAATCCTGGGGACAGGTGATATGCTATGAGTTATTAAACATTTATTTCAGTAACGAACCCCAAACACCACTGCCACAGGATAAAAAGGATAAGATCTTCCAAAATTTCATGATTACCCTTTATCGATATTATCGTCAGGAACGTGATGTTACTTTTTATGCAGACAAGCAATGCTTGTCCGCCCGATATTTTTCTTCTGTCATCAAGGAGAAATCAGGGAGCAGTGCTTTGCAGTGGATTATACAGAATGTCATTACAGAAGCTAAATATCTGCTCGATAATACCGATTTAAGTATTAAGGAAATAACAACCAAACTCAACTTCCCCACACAATCATTCTTCGGGAAATATTTCAAGCAGTATGTCGGTATATCTCCTAAAGAATATCGGAACAAACTTATCAAACAGTAACTTTCTTAAACTGCCGGAACTGCCACCACAACATTCCTCCGGATATAAGACTAGCCGCCAAATCTGCCACAGGCATACTGGCCCAAACGCCCATTTGTCCATAATAGTGAGGTAGAATCAATAAACAGGGAACGAGAAATAACATCTGCCGCGTCAGCGACAAGAAAATGGCTTTACTTGCCATTCCAATACTCTGGAAGAAGTTGGAAGCTACCATCTGAAACCCAACAATCGGGTAGAAAAATACCACAATACGAAAACCTTTAGAAGCAATGCTGATTAACTCTTCGTCCGAAGTAAAGATGGAAGATACGATTTCCGGAATAAACATACCGATCAGAAAACCAATCGTTGTCACTACAGTTGCACAACAAATGGTTACTTTCAGTACTTCCGTCACACGAGGATAGAGCTTCGCACCAAAATTATATCCCGCAATGGGCTGCATCCCTTGGTTTAGTCCCAATACAATCATAATAAAGACAAAAACAATACGATTAACAATACCGAATGCACCGATCGCCAAATCACCTCCATGCTCTTTTAATCCCTGATTAATCAGAATCACAATAAAGCAAGACGCCATATTCATCAGAAAGGGAGACATACCAATAGCCAGCGAATCCAACACGATTTTCCGTTTCAAACGAAAAATCCCCTTTTTCAACCGTATCAGTTCATCTTTGCGGCAGACAGATGAAGCTGCCAGACCAATGCAATCAACTGCGCACAAACCGTAGCCGTAGCCGCCCCACGGATTCCCCAGTCGAATACAAAAATAAACAATGGAGCAAGCAATACATTGATTATCACTGTCGTTATTGTTGCCATCATCGCTTTCTGCGGATGGCCCGAAGCACGGAGCACTGCATTCAGCCCCAGATATAAATGGGTAACCACATTTCCGAGCAAGATAACCTGCATAAATTCACGGGCATACTTCACCGTTTCATCGCTTCCTCCGAAAAAGTAAAGTATCGGATCGAGAAAAGGAAGAACGATTACCGTAAAAGAGATACCTATAATAAGGTTTAATACAAACACATTTCCCAAAACCTGCTGTGCGGTATCATAATCTTTCTGTCCTAGCTTCACCGAAATCAATGTAGCCGCACCGACACCGACCAACGAGCCGAAAGCCGCGGCAAGATTCATTAGCGGGAAAGTTAATGCCAACCCGGAAATAGCCATCGCACCTACCCCGTGACCGATAAAAATACTATCTACCATATTGTAAAGAGAAGACGCCGTCATGGCGATAATTGCCGGAATGGCATACTGCATTAAAAGCTTCCCAATCTTTTCCGTACCCAACGCAGTGGGTGTCTTTTGTCCTGTCATACCTATTAGTTTGAGACGGCAAAGATACAAAAAAGAGGTGGATTACAGGATATATGAGAAAAGTTTCGTATTTTTGCCTCCAAAATTGAGTTAATACGTAACGAAATGAATATATTAGAACTAAGTGAACAGGAAATCATTCGACGCAACAGCCTGAATGAGCTTCGTGCGATGGGTATTGATCCATACCCTGCAGCAGAGTATGTAACCAATGCTTTCTCTACAGATATTAAAGCTGAATTTAAAGACGACGAGGAGCCACGCCAAGTTTCCGTAGCCGGCCGTATCATGAGCCGCCGCGTGATGGGTAAAGCATCTTTCGTTGAATTGCAAGACTCTAAAGGTCGCATCCAGGTGTACATCACCCGCGATGATATCTGCCCGGGAGAAGACAAGGAACTGTACAACTCTGTATTCAAACGCCTGCTCGACTTAGGTGACTTTATCGGTATCGAAGGTTTCGTGTTCCGCACACAAATGGGTGAAATCAGTATCCATGCTAAGAAACTGACTGTACTTGCAAAGTCTATCAAACCGTTGCCTATCGTTAAATACAAAGACGGGGTAGCTTATGACTCTTTTGAAGATCCCGAACTCCGTTATCGCCAACGCTATGTGGACCTGGTAGTGAACGACGGTATCAAAGAAACATTCCTGAAACGTGCCACTGTTGTGAAAACATTGCGCAATGCTTTGGACGAAGCCGGTTACACGGAAGTGGAAACTCCCATCCTGCAATCTATTGCCGGTGGAGCAAGCGCACGACCGTTCATCACTCACCATAACTCACTGGACATGGATCTTTACCTGCGTATCGCAACAGAACTTTATCTGAAGCGACTGATCGTAGGTGGTTTTGAAGGTGTATATGAAATAGGTAAGAACTTCCGTAACGAGGGTATGGACAAAACCCATAACCCGGAGTCACTTGTATGGAACTCTACGTACAATATAAGGATTACAACTGGATGATGAATTTCACCGAAAAGTTGTTGGAACGTATTTGTATCGCAGTAAACGGTAGCACAGAAACAGTGGTTGACGGAAAAACCATCAACTTCAAAGCTCCTTACCGCCGTCTGCCTATTCTGGACGCTATCAAAGAAAAGACAGGATATGACCTGAACGGCAAGAGCGAAGAGGAAATCCGCCAAGTCTGCAAAGAACTGAAGATGGAAGAAATCGACGAGACGATGGGTAAAGGCAAGCTGATTGATGAAATTTTCGGAGAATTCTGCGAAGGTACATATATCCAGCCGACTTTCATCACCGATTATCCGGTTGAAATGTCTCCGCTGACCAAGATGCACCGCTCTAAACCGGGACTGACCGAACGTTTCGAACTGATGGTGAACGGTAAAGAGCTGCTAATGCCTACTCGGAATTGAACGATCCGCTGGATCAGGAAGAACGTTTCAAAGAACAAATGCGTTTGGCCGACAAGGGAGACGACGAAGCGATGATTATCGATCAGGACTTCCTGCGCGCTTTACAATACGGTATGCCTCCTACATCGGGTATCGGTATCGGTATCGACCGTCTGGTGATGTTAATGACCGGACAGACTACCATTCAGGAAGTATTGTTCTTCCCGCAAATGCGCCCGGAAAAAGTAGTGAAAAAAGACGCTGCTGCCAAATACATGGAATTGGGAATCGCAGAAGACTGGGTTCCGGTGATTCAAAAAGCCGGTTACAACACAGTTGCCGACATGAAAGATGTCAATCCGCAGAAGCTGCACCAGGACATCTGCGGCATTAACAAGAAATATAAATTAGAACTGACCAATCCGTCGGTAAACGACGTAACTGAGTGGATACAGAAAATTTAATAAGTTCTTCATCCAAATCCATACAAATGAAATTACCCGGCAAGATAGCGATAATGGGCGGAGGAAGTTGGGCTACAGCCATCGCAAAGATGTGTCTGGCCCAAGAGGACTCTATCAATTGGTACATGCGGCGAGACGACCGCATTGCCGATTTTAAACGATTAGGCACAATCCGGCTTATCTGACAGGAGTGAAATTTGATACGAGACGCATCACTTTCAGTTCCAACATCAACGATGTTGTGAAAGAATCGGATACACTGATCTTCGTCACTCCCTCTCCTTATCTGAAGGCGCATCTGAAAAAGTTGAAAACCAAGATAAAAGATAAGTTTATCATCACCGCTATCAAAGGAATCGTACCCGATGACAACGTTATTGTATCGGAATACTTCACAAAAGAATATGGTGTGCCACCAGAAAACATAGCAGTCCTTGCAGGTCCCTGCCACGCAGAAGAAGTAGCTTTGGAGCGACTCTCCTACCTGACTATCGCCTGCCCTGATAAAGACAAGGCACGTATCTTCGCACGCCGTCTGGGAAGCAGTTTTATCAAAACATCTGTCAGTGATGACGTGGCGGGTATCGAATACAGTTCGGTGCTCAAAAACGTGTATGCCATTGCTGCCGGTATCTGTAGCGGACTGAAATATGGCGACAACTTCCAGGCTGTATTGATTTCTAACGCCATTCAGGAAATGAATCGTTTCCTGAACACGGTGCATCCGTTGAACAGAAACGTGGATGAATCTGTTTATCTGGGGGATTTATTGGTGACCGGCTACTCCAACTTTAGTCGTAACCGGACTTTCGGAACGATGATAGGTAAAGGGTATTCCGTGAAGAGTGCGCAAATTGAAATGGAAATGATTGCAGAGGGTTACTATGGTACGAAATGTATCAAAGAAATCAATAAGCATCATCATGTCAATATGCCGATACTGGACGCTGTGTATAACATCCTATACGAACGTATCTCACCAATGATCGAGATTAAATTGCTGACTGACTCTTTTAGATAATCTTTAAACAAGAACGATATGATTAGTTTAAACATTGAAAAGACATTTGGATTTATCTCCAAAGAAAAGGTTTTTGCTTACGAAGCTGAAGTAAAAGCCGCACAGGAAATGCTTGAAAAAGGTACAGGCAAAGGTAATGACTTTTTAGGATGGTTGCATTTGCCTTCTTCTATCACTAAAGAACACTTAGCCGACCTGAACGCTACAGCAAAAGTATTAAGAGATAACTGTGAAGTAGTAATCGTTGCCGGTATCGGTGGCAGCTATCTGGGTGCCCGTGCCGTAATCGAAGCTTTGTCTAACAGCTTCACTTGGCTGCAGGAAAAGAAAACGGCTCCTGTCATGATCTATGCAGGACACAATATCAGCGAAGATTATCTGTACGAACTGACTGAATATCTGAAAGATAAGAAATTCGGTGTCATCAATATTTCTAAATCAGGAACTACTACCGAAACTGCTCTTGCTTTCCGTTTGCTGAAAAAGCAATGTGAAGATCAGCGCGGTAAAGAAACTGCAAAGAAAGTAATCGTTGCTGTGACGGACGCTAAAAAAGGTGCTGCCCGTGTTACAGCTGACAAAGAAGGATATAAAACATTTATCATCCCTGACAACGTAGGCGGACGTTTCTCTGTACTGACTCCGGTTGGTTTGCTGCCTATCGCAGTAGCCGGATTTGATATCGACAAACTGGTTGCCGGTGCTGCCGATATGGAAAAAGTATGCGGATCGGACGTTGCATTTACTGAAAACCCGGCTGCTATTTATGCTGCTACCCGCAATGAGTTGTACAGGAATGGCAAGAAGATCGAAATCCTCGTTAACTTCTGCCCGAAACTGCACTATGTAAGCGAATGGTGGAAACAGCTTTACGGAGAATCGGAAGGAAAAGACAATAAGGGTATCTTCCCTGCATCGGTAGATTTCTCTACAGACCTTCATTCTATGGGTCAATGGATTCAGGAAGGCGAACGTTCTATCTTCGAAACTGTGATTTCAGTAGAGAAAGTTAACCACAAACTGGAAGTTCCTTCTGACGAAGCAAATCTGGACGGCTTGAACTTCTTAGCCGGCAAGCGTGTGGACGAAGTGAACAAGATGGCCGAACTGGGAACGCAGCTGGCTCACGTAGACGGTGGCGTACCTAATATGCGCATCGTACTTCCGGAATTGAGCGAATACAACATTGGTGGTCTGCTCTATTTCTTCGAAAAGGCTTGTGGTATCAGCGGTTATTTGCTGGGCGTGAACCCATTCAACCAACCGGGTGTGGAAGCATACAAAAAGAATATGTTTGCCTTGCTGGACAAACCGGGTTATGAAGAAGAATCCAAAGCAATCCGTGCAAAACTATAAATCAAGAACGTTTTATAAACGGTAAACTATAAACAATGAACGGTGAACAACTATGCTATATGCATGGATTTGTTCACCGTTCATTATTATATTCAATTGATTGCAGTTTCCGATTGTACCGCTTATTGCCCGTTGTACCGTTTACTGCTCACCACTTCTACTTCTCATCTTCCACTTTCGTCTTCAAACCGATTTCTTCCTGTGCTCCTTCACATTCGGCTTTGGAAGAAAGATAGAACTCTAATTTCACATCACCGTTCTTATCTACCTGTTTAATGGTCGCAATCACCATAATTTTGGCTTTTGACACCCCATCCTTAAAACGAAGCTGTCCTTTTTCCACATCTGTCAGATTTCCCTCTGTAGATACTTCTGTTTGCTCATAAAAGAGTTTGGTATCCACTTCATCGTCATTCTGAAGTTTAAAGGTTTTCAGTTCTGCCCCATTTCCATCCAAAAGCAGAAAGGCTTTCACTTCATCTCCCACTTTCAAGGCGGGCAGTTCCTCCCTCTGATTCGCATAGTCTTTTTCATCGGAACTGGTATTTTCACCGTCCGATTCGATCTTCGCATAAAGCTTTTCTATCTTGATAACAGGACTTTCCCCACTATCAGAGCAGGCGCCTAAAAACAATGGTAGCAACAATAATACTCTCTTTTTCATGCTATCGTCGAGTTTATAACGTTACAAAAATACACATATTCTTCTAAACAGCAAATAATTATGTAGTTAATCGCTTGGGAGCGTCATTTGCAACTATCTTCCCTTTCTAACTTATCTCTCATTTTTTATCGTTATCTTTGCCTCGTATACAGTTGTAGATGAAGCGAATCAAACTTAAAAAACAAATAGAATGGCAGGAAATTTATTAAAGAAGTCCAGTGGACTCATGCTACTATGTAGCGTATCATTGCTAATGATAGTCATGACCGGTTGTCAGGAAGCCAAACTCAAAACTGTAATCGGGATAGCCAACAAACAGTGTCCGCTGGACATGGGAGAAGTCGGCAATATTACCAGTATCATCTACGACGGGGATAACGTAGTGTACACTCTCAACATGAACGAGGAAATTACCAATATTAAGATTTTGAAAGATAATCCGGAAAGCATGAAATCATCTATCAAAATGATGTTTCAGAATCCGGCTGCTGATGTAAAGGAAATGCTGAAATTGATGGCTAAGTGTAATTCCGGATTACACATGATATTTGTAGGGAATAAGTCGGGCGAACAAGCGGTTTGCGAACTTACTGCCGAAGAATTGAAAGAGGTTATCAATACAAATGCCGACCCGGCACAAAGCGGACAGACAAAGCTTGAAGCGCAACTGAAAATGGCGAATCTGCAATTTCCAATGCAGGCCAGTGAAGAAGTCGTTGTCGAAAAAATCGAAATCATAGGTGAATCGGTTGTTTATATATGCAGTGTGGACGAAGAGTTGTGTCCTATCAGCCAGATTGAAGAAAACGCAGCTGAAGTGAAAGAGGGTATTGTGTCAACGCTAGCAAGTCAGACCGATCCTGCCACCCAGATATTCATAAAAACCTGCGTGGAGAACAATAAAAATATTACCTACAGATATATCGGCAAGGATTCCGGGAAACAATACGATGTAGTTATTCCCGTGTCTGATCTGAAGAAAATGCTCATAAAAATAAAATATCATCTTAAAAAGATTCCGCAACGTACAAAGTATGAAAAAGAAACTGAAAGCCGTCCTGTTTGACATGGACGGCGTACTCTTTGACTCTATGCCTTATCATTCGGAAGCCTGGCATAAAGTAATGAAATCTCATGGGCTCACTCTTAGTCGCGAAGAAGCATATATGCATGAAGGACGGACAGGAGCCTCTACAATCAATATTGTTTTTCAACGTGAATTGGGTAGAGAAGCCACACAGGAGGAGATAGAAAGTATCTATCAGGAGAAAAGTGTTTTGTTCAATTCATATCCCGAAGCAAAGCCTATGCCCGGTGCATGGGAGTTACTGCAAAAAGTGAAGAAGGACGGGCTGATTCCGATGGTGGTCACCGGCTCCGGTCAGTTATCCCTGCTCGAACGGCTGGAACACCACTATCCGGGAATGTTTCACAAAGACTGATGGTTACAGCGTTCGATGTAAAATATGGCAAACCCAATCCCGAGCCGTATTTGATGGCTTTGAAAAAAGGAGGGATCAAAGCGGATGAAGCGGTTGTAGTAGAAAACGCTCCGTTAGGAGTGGAAGCCGGACACAACGCGGGTATTTTCACCATAGCAGTCAATACGGGTCCTTTGAACGGGCAAGTGTTGCTGGATGCCGGGGCTGATTTATTATTTCCATCCATGCAGGCACTTAATGACACCTGGGACATGATGACTGAAAATGACATCTAAAAGCTGAAAAGAAAATTTATTCTTCAAAACAGAAGAAAAATATTGAAAAGCAGGAATATAAATAGTATTTTTACGGGAGTTTAATTCGCTTAGATTCTATCTAAGCCAACGCAGATTCTACTATGCAAAAGTTATTATCTTTACCACCCAATTTGATCCATTGCTTCCACGAACTGGAAGAAGTTAACCATACCGATTGGTTTTGTACATCAGACCCCATAGGGAGCAAACTAGGCTCCGGCGGCGGAACCACATGGTTATTGCAAGCTTGCCATCAGGCATTCGCTCCACAAGAGTCTTTCAGCAACTGGATAGGACACGAAAAAAAAATATTGCTCCATGCAGGCGGACAAAGCCGTCGGCTACCCAGCTACGGCCCTTCCGGCAAAATATTAACTCCTATCCCGATCTTCAGTTGGGAAAGAGGACAAAAGCTGGGACAGAATCTGTTATCATTGCAGCTCCCGCTCTATGAAAGGATTATGAATCAGGCTCCGGCCGGTCTGAATACGCTGATTGCTAGCGGAGACGTATATATCCGTTCGGAAAAACCGCTTCAGGATATTCCGAACGCAGATGTAGTATGCTACGGGCTGTGGGTGAATCCTTCATTGGCAACTCATCATGGCGTGTTTGTTTCCGACCGGAAAAAACCGGAGGTGCTCGATTTCATGTTGCAGAAACCTTCTTTGGAAGAGTTGGAAGGATTGTCGAAAACTCATCTTTTCCTGATGGATATCGGCATCTGGATTTTGAGTGACCGCGCCATAGAAGTATTGATGAAACGGTCATTGAAAGAAGGTACGAAGGATATTACTTATTATGACTTATACTCGGACTATGGTTTGGCTTTGGGAGAGCATCCTAAAACGAAAGATGAAGAAATCAATCAGTTATCCGTAGCTATATTGCCGTTGCCAGGTGGAGAATTCTACCATTACGGCACAAGTCACGAACTGATTTCTTCTACTTTAGCCATACAGGACAAGGTACGGGACCAAAGAAGAATCATGCACCGGAAAGTAAAGCCAAATCCGGCTATCTTTATACAGAATTCCATCACACAAGTTTCTCTTTCTGCCGACAACGCCAATTTATGGATTGAGAATAGCCATGTGGGAAAAGAATGGAAATTAGGTTCCCGCCAGATTATTACAGGAGTTCCTGAAAACCAGTGGAGCATCAATTTGCCGGATGGGGTTTGCATCGACATTATTCCTATCGGTGAGAATGAGTTTGTTGCGCGTCCGTATGGATTGGATGATGTATTCAAAGGAGCGTTGGACAAAATAACGACTACTTACCTTAATGTTCCTTTTACCCGTTGGATGGAAGATAGAGGAATTACCTGGGAGGATATAAAAGGGCGTACAGATGATTTACAATCGGCATCCATCTTCCCCAAAGTGGCTTCTGTGGAAGATTTAGGCATATTAGTACGCTGGATGACCTCGGAGCACAACTGGAAGAAGGGAAAAAACTTTGGTTGAAAGCAGAAAAAGTTTCTGCAGACGAAATATCCGCAAACGCCAACCTCAAGCGTCTTTACGAACAGCGCAATGCTTTCCGCAAGGAGAACTGGAAAGGATTGGCGGCCAATTATGAGAAGAGCGTATTCTATCAACTCGATTTGCTGGATGCCGCAAATGAATTTGTACGTTTCAATCTGGGCATGCCTGACGTCTTGAAAGAAGATGCTGCCCCCATGTTACGGATACACAACCGGATGCTTCGTGCACGTATCATGAAACTACATGAAGACAAGGATTGTGCCAAAGAGGAACAGGCAGCCTTTCAACTGCTTCGCGACGGTTTATTGGGGGTAATGAGCGAACGAAAGAGCCATCCCATACTCAACGTTTATTCCGATCAAATCGTATGGGGACGCAGTCCTGTGCGTATTGATGTGGCCGGAGGGTGGACGGACACACCTCCCTACTCTCTTTATTCAGGGGGAAGTGTTGTAAATCTTGCTATCGAACTAAACGGTCAACCACCGCTACAAGTATATGTGAAACCATGCAAGGAATATCACATCACTCTTCGCTCTATCGACATGGGTGCAATGGAAGTGATAAGGAATTACGAGGAACTGCAAGATTATAAAAAGGTAGGTTCTCCATTCTCTATTCCGAAAGCCGCCCTTACATTGGCGGGCTTTGCACCGGCATTCTCTACGGAATCTTATCCTTCTTTAGCTAAACAGCTGGAAGATTTCGGTTCAGGAATCGAAATTACTCTGCTGGCTGCTATTCCTGCGGGCTCTGGCTTGGGAACCAGTTCCATACTGGCATCTACCGTGCTCGGAGCAATCAATGATTTCTGCGGATTGGCTTGGGATAAAAATGATATATGTAGTTACACATTAGTATTAGAACAGCTCCTGACCACTGGAGGAGGTTGGCAAGATCAATATGGCGGTGTCTTTTCCGGTATTAAGTTGCTTCAATCCGAAGCTGGTTTCGAACAGAATCCATTAGTACGCTGGTTACCCGATCAGTTCTTTGTTCATCCTGATTACCGCGACTGTCATCTGTTATATTATACGGGAATTACTCGTACTGCTAAAAGTATTTTGGCAGAGATCGTCAGTTCCATGTTCCTCAATTCCGGTCCGCATCTAAGCTTGCTGGCCGAAATGAAAGCTCATGCAATGGATATGAGTGAAGCCATTTTACGAAGTAATTTCGAGAGTTTCGGTCGTTTGGTCGGCAAAACCTGGATACAGAACCAGGCATTAGACTGCGGAACCAATCCACCGGCAGTAGCAGCCATTATCGAAAAAATCAAGGATTACACCCTGGGATACAAACTCCCCGGTGCAGGTGGCGGAGGCTATTTATATATGGTAGCCAAAGACCCGCAAGCAGCCGGACAAATCCGACGGATACTGACGGAACAAGCCCCCAATCCTCGTGCTCGTTTTGTAGAAATGACTCTTTCTGATAAGGGACTTCAGGTTTCAAGAAGCTAAAGAGAAAGCGTTACCATATTGCCGGTCAATCATCCGGAACCATAAAAAACAAGCTTGGACAGATTCAAACGAAATGTCCAAGCTTTAATTTTTCAACGCCATAATGATCTGTTTTACATGTTGAGACTTGAAATAACTGTAAAGTAAATCATAATAATGATAAAAGCAATAGCTCCGATAATCAGCGCAACACTACCCCATTTCTTTTTTCTAGCTTCTTCCATTCTTATTTATATTTATTGGGATTAATATAATTTATCGTCAAATGTCTACATCTGGAAAGCTATGAACATACTACTACAGAATATCATTCCTTACTTTTTCATATCTACAAAGTTAGCATTTCTCACGAGAATCCTTTTATTTAAATCAACTTTTTCATTCTATTTAGGCTAAATTATGCAACTACATACAATAATAACTAACTAGGTTTGAGAAAATGCAAAGCAAAATACATGACTGACTATCTAAGGATTATGAATGTAAATATCAAGAATATGAAACACATTTATTTTACTCATTACCGCTTTTATATCACACAAAAACTGTACATTTGCACTATAAATAATATACTAGACTAAAAAAAGGATCAAAAACAAATAAAATATAAAGATGAAATTACTTAAACTATTATTCTTATCCGCCATCTTGCTATCCGCATGCAACAATGACTCGACAGACACTCCGGAAACAGGAGAGCCCAAACAGATTATCGTAGAAATGGCCTCCAATGATTTTACAGATGTCTCCGGCACATATACTCTTGAGAACAATAAAGAATACTGTACTCGGGAAGACGGAAAATATAAGATATTATTGGTCAAGAGTACATATATAAATAAGGAGGGAAAGGAAAAGGATATTCTTACCTATGGCATTCTGGATGTAGCAAATAAAAAATACATCTGCTATACAGCCAACATAGATGTAGCCCAAAGACTTGAAAGAGACTGGGAATTTTATAATCAAATAACTAATCCGGATTTTCCAGATGACCCAAATAGACGATTAGTTTGTAATTCTTATACAAAGAAAGACTAATAATAGAACCTCTTACGAGATAAAAGAAAGATTTCACTTTGATAGTCAACATATAACATTGGTTTCTTGGGAACAACAATAGACCAACAAAAATCAATTACAAGGGCTAAATCCTGCATTTAGTTTTAGTTATCCAAGGTATAAGAAAACAGAAATCCCTCAATAATCAACTGATTATCAAGGGATTTTTCTGTGACCCCGGTGCGATTCAAACGCACGACCTTCAGAACCGGAATCTGACGCTCTATTCACTAAGCTACGGGGCCATTCTTTCTAAATGCGAGGACAAAAGTATAAAAAATCTTCTCATCTTCCTAATGATTCTCCTTTTTTTATAGTTCTTAAGGTACTTCCCTATATTAGAAGACTGTTATTTTGAAATGCTTTAGAGCATTTACTTTATCAAATTGACAATCTTTTAGAGAATATCCATTACATATATCAATTTTATTCCTATCTTTGCCGACAATTAACATTTAACAAACCTATGAGTTACTTGATAAAACCTAAGAACTATAAGCCGCTACTCGACCTCAAACAGACCGAGCTGGGAATCAAGCAAATAAAAGAGTTCTTCCAATTAAACTTGTCATCCGAACTACGCCTTAGACGTGTGACTGCCCCTCTTTTCGTATTGAAAGGAATGGGTATCAATGATGATTTGAATGGAATAGAACGACCTGTTTCTTTCCCAATCAAAGATCTGGCGATGCGCAAGCCGAAGTGGTTCATTCATTGGCTAAATGGAAAAGGTTGACCTTAGCTGACTATCACATCGAACCGGGATATGGTATTTATACGGATATGAATGCTATTCGGTCAGACGAAGAACTGGGCAATCTGCATTCTCTCTACGTAGACCAGTGGGACTGGGAACGTGTTATCACCAATGAAGACCGGACTGTGAACTTCCTAAAGGAAATCGTCAACCGTATTTATGCGGCTATGATCCGTACAGAATATATGGTATATGAAATGTATCCGCAAATCAAACCTTGCCTGCCACAAAAGCTACATTTCATTCATTCAGAGGAATTGCGCCAGCTTTATCCGAACCTGGAACCTAAATGTCGCGAACATGCCATCTGTCAGAAATATGGAGCTGTGTTTATCATAGGAATAGGCTGTCAACTTGGTGATGGCAAGAAGCACGACGGACGTGCACCGGACTATGACGACTACACTACCAAAGGACTGAACGACCTGCCCGGACTAAACGGCGACCTCCTATTGTGGGACAATGTACTGCAACGCTCCATCGAATTATCATCGATGGGAATCCGTGTAGACAAAGAAGCCTTGCAACGTCAGTTAAAAGAAGAAAAAGAAGAAAAAAGACTGGAACTTTATTTCCACAAGCGATTGATGAATGACACCCTTCCCCTGTCTATCGGAGGAGGTATCGGACAATCCCGCTTGTGTATGTTCTACCTTCGCAAAGCTCACATCGGAGAAATACAAGCCAGCATCTGGCCCGAAGATATGCGCAAGGAATGTGAAGAACTTGAAATACACCTTATATAACAAACTATGAATGTACAAATTGAAGAAAGCTGGAAAGCACATTTAGAACCCGAATTCGAAAAAGACTACTTTCGCACACTGACCGATTTCGTCAAAAGCGAATATAGCCAGTATCAGATCTTCTCGAACGTAACGATCTTCAATGCTTTCAACCTTTGTCCTTTCGACAAAGTGAAAGTTGTAATTATAGGACAAGATCCTTACCATGGACCGGGACAAGCGCATGGTCTCTGTTTCTCTGTAAACGACGGAGTGCCTTTTCCCCCTTCATTAGTGAATATATTCAAAGAAATCAAAGCCGACATCGGCACAGATGCCCCTGCTACGGGAAATCTGACTCGCTGGGCAGAACAGGGAGTATTGTTGCTCAACGCTACGCTGACCGTACGTGCTCACCAAGCTGGTTCACACCAGAACCGTGGCTGGGAAACATTTACTGATGCTGCAATCCGTGCCCTGGCAGAAGAAAAAGAAAACCTGGTATTTATCCTGTGGGGATCATACGCTCAAAAGAAAGGAGCGTTTATCGACCGCAACAAACACTTGGTACTCACTTCCGCCCATCCCTCTCCTCTTTCTGCTTACAACGGCTTCTTCGGAAACAAACATTTCAGCCGTACAAACGACTACCTGAAAACCCATGGAAAAACAGAAATCGCATGGTAGTTGGAGAAGTTGAGAATGGAGAGTTGAGAGTTAAGAATAAAGAGTAAAGAGTAAAAAAATGGCTGCACTATTCGTCGAATGATAGCGCAGCCATTTTTCTTTTCTATATTGTAGCAAAACAATTACACGTCCGAATTTCCACTCTCAACTCTCCACTCTCAACTTATCCTAGTACCACTGAATGTTACTTTGCGTTTGGCTTCTCTGCTCATACTTCAAGTCTTGCAGGATGCTTGCATTCGCACGGATGGTAACATTGTAATATTTCCAGCGTCCGAAAGGAGAAAGACTGGCGGACAGGTTGAAACAGTGCAAGTCACGGGAGATTGTACAAGAAGTCTGCGTAATCTCTTTTGCCTGAAAATCATAGCCCGAGTTGAACGAGAGCGACCAGTTATTAGAAATCTTTATATTTCCGTTTGCATTGATGTTATGCGTATACGTATAAGGATATCGCATGGAATAACGGTTAATAGGCTTAGACCTATCTTCACGGATATTAAACGAATAGCTAAGGCTTAACGACCAAGGCATCTTAAACACCTGATAACCATCCGGGTCTGCCTGTGCTTTCTCTACTTTCTTAGGTGTAGTACCATCTCCTTCCGTTCCGTCAGATTCTTCATCGTCACTATCCTCCGACTTCTTATCTTTTCCTTTTTCATCCTCCTCTTTCGGACCGAACCATTTCTTCCATGTGTCATTATTAAAGGTATAGTTGAAAGAAGAACCATATCCTTGGAAACGCCCAAAACGACCATACGACCATTCTGTACGGTTACTGGTCACTACATTACCGCTTTTATCGAATGTATAAGCATACGTAGCGAATTGGGCATTCATATTGAAAGTATAATTCTTGGTCAGTTTCAGACGGAGGTTCATACTTAAGTCACTCCACGGTCTTTCCTTTGCCGCCATATTATAGGACATATTGGCACTCAAATCATCAATAAGGCTAACTTTCTTGACTGTATCATTCTTTGCGTCATAATACTTCATCTCCAAGTTATTAGCTATCGAGAAACTAACCGTTCCCGACCCCTCACGAGAAGGCACGCCATAAGGCTGATTGGTAAAAGGAGAATAATATTGTGTATTACCATTATAATCGGTATATTCTTCCCAGTACTTGCCAAATCCCGGAGCACCACTCAAACTCACCTGCGGTGTGAATACGTGACGAATCTGTATCTCCTTCTTCTTCGCAAAGATCGGTTTATACATACCATACAATTTCGTACTTAGAGCCAAACTAGCCGAGTAATTGGATACACGATAAAAGCCGTTAAGAGAATCGCCCGGCAATGATTCCAGCCTGTGAGTATCTTCGTTATAATGCTGATTGATTTTACGGGTGTACCATCGTTCTGTATAATTCACAGAAGGATTGACCTGCAAATATTTGAACAGCGTAAAAGTAGCACTGATAGGAATGTTATGGTTCATCGCATTCTCCCATGAGCTTAGTCCGGCTTTGAACAAATGGTCATCTTTAGTACGGATACTGTTTGTCAGACGTCCCGTATAACCAATGGAAATCTTCTCGTACCAACGTTCGGCTCCTGCCGCTTTCTTGCGCTTGAACGGAAACAGACGGCTCAACGTAATATTCAAGTCAGGCAAAGTGACCGCAATAGAAGAGTCACGCATTGTCTGTGCGATATTGGTAGTTCCGGATAAGGTCAGACCGATATCGGGAAAACTACGAGAATAACTAATACTTGATGTTTTGGTATTTTGAGTCAACAACTGCGAATTATAAAGGTTGTTGATATTAGAACGTTCATAACTACTGGTCGAGAAGTTCACACTGGCAGAGAATGTAGTGTTCGGACTGGCTTTAGCATCCTGTCGATGGTTCCATACCACCTTAAAGTCCTTAGCAACTGTATAGTCCGGCATCCCTTTATCTCCAGTCTTGGTGACCTGATAGTCCGCTTGCAGCGTACCGGAATATTTATAGCGTTTATTATAGTTTGTCAATCCAGACAATCTCCATGAACCTTTCGTGAAGATATCTCCCGTTATTTTCAAGTCCATGATATCACTCATGGCAAAGTAATATCCTCCTTCTGCCAAACCGAAACCACGACTGGAGTCATCCATATAAGTCGGCATAATGAAACCGGAAGAGTAACTGCTGGAGAATGGGAAGAAGAAGAACGGCACAGCCAACGGCAGAGGCACATCTTCCACAACCAGATAGGCAGGTCCTGTCACTACATTCTTTTTAGGGCGCACCTTAGCTCTCGTCAGCTGCATATAGAAGTGGGGATGATCGTGATGATCGCAGGTTGTATAACGCCCATGCTCCATGAAAATTTCATCATTGGCCCCTTTCTTCGCCTTGCTTCCGGTCACATATCCTTCTCCCTGCTGGGTGACGATATCAGTAATTCCCGCTTTCTTGGTTTTGAAGTTATATCGGATTGTTTCCGTATCATACGAGGTATCACCTTCTTTAAATACCGGTTTACCTTTTTCCACTCCGGTAGTATCCTTGATACCATAAGCATGCACAGTACTACTATCCAGATTCATCGAAATAACTTCCGCAGCCAGTTCGATGTTCTGATAATTCACTTTTCCGCTACCATAAAGTGTAGCGGCTCCTCCCAAAGTAAAGACAGTGGAGTCGTTGGATTCATAAACAACCGGTGCATCGAGTGGTTGTTTCTTCTTTACCGGTGCGATGGAATCAATGCGTACCGTTACCGTATCTGCTTTCAACGAATCATTTCCCTGAAGGGAATCCGTTTGTGCGGTATTGGAGGCAATCATTCCTCTTCTTCGACGCTGAGACGTAGCTCATCGGGAAGCATCAGTAAGACAATCAGCAGTATGAATGATATAAGTATTTTTGCTTTCAATGGCGCCATTAACTAATAGTTTACGCTTGAAGTGGCAAAAGTACACAATCTTCACCAAATATGAGTTAGAATCTTCGTTATTTAATTATTTTTTAGTGCTATAAAAAGAGAGAACACCATCTATCAAAGCGGCTTAGGCCTTCTTCACCATATTTTGCAATACTTTGCCGCGCTTTTTCCACAGTTTTCTCTTCATCCAGATGGGTTTTAGAAAAGAATTTATCCGCAAAGCAAATCAATTGCTCTTCCAGGGTAATGGGCAGCATCTCACGATGAGGAACGGGGAGCTGCTGGGCAATGATATCTTCCAACGAGAGTCCGGCTCCCGTATGGCGTTCGCACACCAATGCGTGTTGGGGGAAACCTTCCGCCCGCAAGATTTCAGCTCCCAAATATCCGTGGGCGATATAAGGATGAGTGCCAAAGCACTGAATGTGGGAGCATCGGTCTGAAAAATTCCAATATCATGCAACAGAGCAGCTTCTTTCACAAAACTCCGGTTTAAACGCAATTCGGGATGAGCATCCAGCATTTTCATTGCCTTTCCGGACACCGCCAGACTATGAATTACTAAGATTTGTCTCTGCTGCGTATTTTCCGGATAATATTTATCAATGGTTTCGTATGGATTCATGTGCTTTATTTTTTGCTCTCTTGATGAGAAATTAATATTTGTGCAATATTACAAAAAAATTACCGATATGCAAACTCGAGCTTCCTTCATTCTTATATTTCTATTCATTATGTTGTCACCAATGCGTGTAAGCAGTCAAATTGTCACGGGAGCAGAACAAATGGATCAATATATGCCGTTGCTGAAAGGAAAACGCATCGGAATGGTAGTCAACCACACTTCTGTCGTGGGAGCAAAGCGGGTTCATCTTCTCGATACCTTATTAAGGAGAGACGTCCGGGTAGTCAAAGCATTTGCCCCCGAACATGGTTTCCGCGGTAACGCGGATGCAGGTGAAACGGTGAAAGACGGAAAAGATTCCCGCACCAGTATTCCTATCGTATCGCTTTATGGTGATAACAAAAAGCCGTCTGCCACCCAACTAAAAGATGTTGACGTGATCTTATTCGACATTCAGGATGTAGGGGCACGCTTTTATACCTATATAAGCACGATGTATTATGTGATGGATGCTTGTGCAGAGAACAAGAAAGAAATGATTGTACTGGATCGCCCCAATCCGTGCGACTATGTGGATGGTCCGATACTCAAACCTGCTTACCGGAGCTTTGTCGGCATGCTTCCCATTCCTGTACTTCACGGATGTACTATCGGCGAACTGGCACAGATGATAAACGGGGAAGGATGGATTGCCAACAAGAAAAATCCTTGTTCATTAAAGGTAATTCCAATGACCGGGTGGAAACATGGAGAGCCTTATTCACTCCCCATCAAACCGTCGCCCAACCTCCCGAACGATCAGTCTATCCGATTGTATGCTTCACTCTGTCCTTTTGAAGCTACCCGCGTCAGCGTGGGACGGGGAACAACTTTTCCTTTCCAAGTATTAGGCGCACCTAATAAGAAATACGGAAGTTTCACTTTTACTCCCCGCTCCTTACCCGGTTTTGACAAAAACCCGATGCACAAAGGTATCACCTGCTATGGGGAAGACCTCCGGAATGTAACCGATGTGAACGGATTTACACTCCGCTACTTCTTGAACTTTTATCGCTTATCCGGTGAAAGCGCAGCCTTCTTCTCCCGTGCCCGATGGTTTGATTTGCTGATGGGAACTGACAGCGTACGCAAGGCTATCCTCAAAGGAGAATCGGAAGAGGCTATCCGGAATAGTTGGCAAAAGGAGTTACAGGATTACAAAGAGATTAGAAAAAAACATCTTCTCTATGAGTAAAAAACTAGTATCATACTCTCATTCATTTTTATAAACCACTTATAATTAAAAGAATAAGTATGATAGATACCCATATTTCATGAAGAAGTATGATAGATACAAAATTTCAGAAACATCTATCATTCTTATTCATCAGATAATAACTATATTAGCAAAAAGAATGAGAGTTATGATAGTTATTTTCTACTCTAAGAACAATCAGTTAATAACACAATAATGAAAGATAAAACACAAAAAAGTTTCAGGGGAATAGTCCGGATATTACTTCTTGTTTTCTGTTATACCTTTGGTAGTCATGCTTTTGCATTGGCTTTAGAGCACGAACAAACAGTAGATATTTATAAAGTAACAGATGTCCCCAATCCGCGTAATGAAAGCTCTTCCAATTGGGTCAGCAATCCGAATCAGATATTGGATGAAAGTTATGTGTGGGAAATAAATAATATGTTGTCACAGTTAGAAGATTCATTGAGTATTGAAGTGACAGTTGTTGCACTCCCTTCTATCGGTGAAGATATTCCGGCAGAGTTTGCCCACAAGCTTTTTGAACACTGGGGCATCGGAAAGAAAGCGGACGACAACGGATTACTGATTCTTTTAGTGCTCGATCAACGTAAAGTCACTTTCGCAACCGGATACGGTTTGGAAGGAGTACTTCCCGACGCTTTATGCTTTCGCATTCAACAGAATGAAATGGTTCCGTGGTTTAGAAAAAACGACTTTGACAGAGGAATAACAGAGGGAGTCCGGGCTGTAACATTGGTGCTTTATGGAAGCGACTATGAGCCCGTTTCTCAAGGCACTTCTGATAATTACTGGAAAAGTGCCAGCAATACGTTGTGGAATTTTCTGGCAAATCAACCGCTCATGCTTTGGATATTCTTGATACTGGTAAATGTTCTCACTTATCGCATGAAAGTAAACAAAGCTCGCCCCAAAGACAGTTCAGCATTAGCAGCAATCAAAGTCCTGACACATTACAGCCCACTTGGATGTCTTGTATTGTTTTTTCCGGTCTGGCCTGCACTTATTGCGGCATCCTTATGGTACAAGTTCTACCAAAAACAACGTGTTATTTTGCAGAGTAAAACCTGCGATTCTTGCAAAGCTGTGGCTTTACAACTTTTACCCAATGAGCTTGCAACCCCTTTATTATCTGCTTCCGAACAAATGGAACACAAACTAGGTTCTGCTATCCACCGTATTTATCAATGTACTTCCTGCGGCTGGCTTTTACGGTATAAATCTATCACCATAAGCGAATATAGGATGTGTAATCAATGCCATACCATTGCTTCCAAGCGTATCAGCCCGTGGAAAACAATTAAAGAGCCCACATATTCCGATGCCGGATTGGAGGTTGCCGACTATCTTTGCCTGATGTGCGGAGATAAAAAGCAGACAACACAGAAGATCCCCCGCAAGACACCCCCCAATAGTGACAGTTCTAGTAATAGTCACAGTAGTAGTGGCAGAAGCAGTAGTAGAAGTAGTAGCGGCAGTTTTGGTGGTGGACATAGCGGTGGCGGTGGAGCGTCAAGTAGTTTTTAAGATCAACTATCCATCCGAAGAAGTCGACTAACCAAATAAAGGACATGAAACACATCTCACCTGAATATTTTCATAGAAAGATGGTTGTCCACTCCCTTATTCTAACTATTTTTGCATAGATAACCGAACATAAAAAAGTGAAATGAATATAGAAGAATTTAGAGAATATTGTCTGTCTTTTAAAGGAGTTCACGAGAAGATGCCTTTTCCCAATGTACCCGACCAATATAGCCGTGACGTTCTATGCTTTTATGTTGCGGACAAATGGTTTTGTTTCGTTAACATTGAGATTTTCGATTTTTGTTGCATCAAATGTAACCCTGACGAATCTGGAGAACTGCAAACTGAATATGCCGGTATAAAACCAGGCTGGCACATGAATAAGAAATATTGGATCAGCGTTTATTTCAATCAAGACGTATCTGATGATAAGATCAAAGAACTCGTAAGCAAATCCTATGATATTGTAGTCAAAAGTCTGACAAAGAAAGAACGGGTTTCTGTTTGAGATTGCAAAAAGTCTTCCAGTGCTTTCAGGTCTTTTATTTCAAATATTCTTTCCATCGTTTTCATTTTCAGCTCCGATGTCTTGTGTTGGGGAATGTTTTACATTTTTCACAGCGTGCACTATTCAATTGCGCTCCCAGACAAGGATTTTTTTGCCGTGTATAGGTAGGACACCCACCACAAAACACGCCACATGCCGGGACACGACCATTATAAATTTTCATCATACAAGCTTTTGGCCATCCAATAGTTAGTAAGAGACAGCTGATTAGCCTGCGTTTTTGCTCTACTTCTACTATATACTCGCTTTTCAAAAATGGACGGGCTGTTATACTCACTTCAGAGGTAATCCGCGTAATCCCGGCTGCGACGGCATAACGTTCTATCTCATTCAACAATAGTGTAGCAACACCTTTGCCCTGAAAATCCTTATGAATAAACATTGAATGCAAATAGCCCTGAGGTGTAATGGATGAAAAACCGACGATTTCAGATTGCCGATTAACAGCAACAATAAAATAGTGAGTTTTTATCATACCCTCTATTTTAGAAGGATCATCTCCGCACGATGCCCAATCTTCAACCTCGGCCTGTGAATAGTCACGCCTGTTTATCACTAACACTGTGTTTCGATATAGAGACTGAATTTCCTCTATATCCGTATTTAAAGCTATCCTTATAGTAATCATATAATCCCTAATTATTCACTATTTTATCTCTTTCTCTTTTCCACAACTGCCACGAATTGATTATATTCTGCCACAACACATACGAACCGGGAGCCACAGAAGACAATGGATTCAAATAGGTATGCGCCATCCAAATAGCCAGAATTGTATTCTTTTGTCCAAGTGCTTGCCCACCACTGATACGGTCATTATAAATCGAGCCGATTGTCTTCCCCAAAAAGAACTGCAAACAACAGGCAATCAGTGCTCCGACAGCAATCATGATTTCCGTAAAACCATCCGCCGGGTCATTGAGCAAAGAATACAATGTTTGCGCAGTTACGATAGCTAAAGATACAGCCCACAAATAAAAAGCAAGTTCATGATAACCCAATAACTTCTGATGTACTTTCGGCAAACACTTGCTCAACAACCAGGCAACCAAAAAAGGACAAATTAACAACGGAAATACCTTACCCAAAATAACAAGAAATGCCTCCCAAAAAGTGACATCAGGATGGACCTCCACCAAAGGAAAAAGAATGGGCACAGCAATAGCCGCTCCAATATTTGCTATCAATGTATAAGTAGTCAGACTAGCCGCACTCCCTCCCAACTTGGAAGTAATCACCGCAGCAGCCGTAGCCGTTGGACAAATAATGCAAACCATCACTCCTTCTGCTACAATTTTATCAAAGCGATAAAGCAACAGATAAGCAGCCAACGCTCCACCAATCTGAATCAATAACAACCACATATGAAGAGGTTTTAGCTTCAAATCACGAGGAGATACCTTACAGAAGGTCAATAGCAACATCGTAAAAATAAGATAAGGAGTCAGGAAAGAAAGACTGATAAACAGTGGATAACCCACAGCACCTACCAGCATAGCAATAGGTAACGTCCAATTCTTCAAAAACTTAAGCATCGTCGTACATTTTAACTTCGAAGCACAAAGTAACGGAGATTTCAGGAAAAAAGCTACCATTAAACCGAAAAAAACACAAAACTTAATGGCAAATAATGAGTTTTCTACAAATTTCTACTACATTTGCACCGTATTATAGATATGAAACTGAATAGACCGTACATATTATACATATTCATTTGCCTCTGGCTACTTTTTCTACCCTCATGTACTAACCACTTATGGGGGAAGGATTTTGTAGTAGTTATCGACGCAGGACATGGCGGACATGATCCGGGCGCCATCGGCAAAATCTCGAAAGAGAAAAATATCAATCTGAACGTTGCCCTGAAAGTGGGAAATCTGATTAAAAGGAATTGCGACGACGTCAAAGTGATTTACACCCGTAGCAAAGATGTATTCATCCCTTTAGACCGACGCGCAGAAATTGCCAACAACGCGAAGGCTGACCTCTTTATTTCCATTCACACCAACGCACTGGCTAACAACCGTACCGCAAAAGGTGCTTCAACCTGGACACTGGGTTTGGCCAAATCAGACGCAAATCTGGAAGTTGCCAAGCGAGAGAACTCCGTAATCCTCTACGAAAGTGACTACAAAACAAGATATGCCGGTTTCAACCCGAACTCTGCCGAGTCATATATTATATTTGAATTCATGCAAGATAAATACATGGAACAGAGTGTACACCTGGCTTCTCTGATGCAGAAACAATTTCGCCAAACTTGTAGAAGGGCAGACCGTGGAGTGCATCAAGCCGGATTCCTTGTCTTAAAAGCGAGTGCCATGCCGAGCATTCTGATAGAACTAGGATTTATCTCTACGCCCGAAGAGGAGCGCTATCTGAATTCTGAAGAAGGGGCCGGCACCATGGCAAAAGGCATCTACCGTGCTTTCTTAAATTATAAGAGAGAACATGAACTGCGCCTAACAGGAGTCAGCAAAACGATCGTCCCAACCGAACAGGAAGAAGACAATGCCCCAGCAATTGCCCAAAAGGATACCGAAAGCGTGAACACAGCTCCCCAACAGGAAAAGCTATTGGCCGAAGCAAAAACAAAACCTGCCGCGACAGCAAAAACAGCACCGAAACGCCCAATTGTATAGAGAGTGCAACCAATGACAGTGAAATTACGTTTAAGATACAGATACTTACTTCTTCCAAACCTCTCGCCAAAAATGACAAACGGCTGAAAGGACTGAAAGAGGTAGATTATTATAAGGAAGGGGGAATATACAAATACACGTATGGAGCCTCCTCCGATTATAACAAGGTGTTGCGTACGAAGCGCACCATTACGGCACAATTCAAAGACGCCTTTATCATGCTTTCCGGACGGCGAGAAAATGAACGTCAATGAAGCGATTGCCGAAATTCAAAAAAGAAAGAAATAAAATAAAAAGATAAAATGAAGTACATTACAAAAGAAGTCAGAATAGGTATTGCAGGTATCGTTGCACTATGTGTGCTTATATACGGAATTAACTGGCTGAAAGGTATACACATGTTTCAACCTTCCAGCTATTTCTATGCCAAATTTGAAAACGTAAACGGACTCACCAAATCAAGCCCGGTATTTGCCGACGGTGTTCGTGTAGGTATCGTACGTGACATCTATTATGATTATGCCAAACCCGGAAATGTAATTGTCGAAGTGGAACTGGACACGGAACTACGGATTCCCAAAGGAAGTAGCGCCGAGCTTGTATCCGAACTTATGGGAGGCGTACGCATGAATATTCTTCTGGCAAACAACCCGCGCGAAAAATATGCCGTAGGAGATACGATCCCCGGCACACTGAACAACGGAATGATGGAAAGCGCGGCGAAACTGATCCCAAAGGTAGAAGAAATGCTTCCGAAACTGGATTCTATCCTCATCTCTCTGAACAATATATTAGGAGACAAGAGCATCCCTGCCACCCTGCACTCGATAGAGAAGACAACCGCCAACCTGGCAGTAGTCAGTTCGCAGGTAAAAGGGCTGATGAGTAATGACATACCTCAACTCACCAGCAAGCTGAACACCATCGGAGACAACTTCGTTGTTATCAGCGGAAATTTGAAAGAAGTAGACTATGCAGCCACTTTCAAAAAAATAGACGAAACGCTGGCTAACGTAAAAATACTTACAGAAAAATTAAACAGCAAAGATAACACAATCGGACTGCTCTTCAACGACCCGACTTTATACAATAATCTGAATGCAACAACTGAAAATGCAGCCAGCTATTAGAAGACCTGAAAGAGCATCCGAAACGGTACGTTCACTTCTCATTATTCGGCAAGAAAGACAAGTAGCAAATTATCGTTATATAGATTTTATCTAAATAACGAAGGGCTTTCAAAAGAAAGTAGATTGCTCTTCAAATGTCTATCTACAAACCGAAATAATATTCCCGTACAAACGTACAAAAGTGAGAAAAAAGGCTAAAATTATATATATAAGACATTAACATACAGATACTTATAAAACTGCAAGAGAGGGTAAACAGAGTGTGTCCGACAACAAACGCATAAGTCATTGAAAGTAAACACATTATTGTTAGCATGAAAAAAACAAGAAAAAATAGATTTGTTTTTTCCGAATAAGATTCCCAATTTTGCAAACGTAGAAGTTTTGCTTAATTAATAAATGTATTAAAAGTTACTATGATTGAATCAAATCATGTCTACTTTGGAACCGCTGTCTCGACGTTATTAAAGACAATGTTCCCGAGACGACATATAATACTTGGTTTGCCCCTATTGTTCCGTTGAAATATGAGGACAAAACGTTGATCTTACAGATCCCGAGCCAGTTTTTCTATGAAATACTGGAAGAGAGATTCGTAGATCTTATACGTAAGACATTATATAAGGTCATTGGCGAAGGAACCAAGTTGATGTACAATGTCATGGTGGACAAGACTTCGATTCCGAATCAAACCGTGAATCTCGAAGCAAGCAATCGTTCTACGGCTGTTACTCCCAAAAGCATAATCGGAGGAAACAAAGCTCCCAGCTTCCTACAGGCTCCTGCCGTTCAGGATTTGGACCCGCATTTGAATCCCAATTATAATTTTGAGAACTTCATTGAAGGATACAGCAATAAACTTTCAAGAAGTGTGGCGGAAGCGTAGCGCAAAAACCGGGAGGGACTGCTTTCAACCCGTTATTTCTTTATGGAGCATCCGGAGTAGGAAAGACGCACCTGGCAAACGCAATAGGCACGAAAATCAAAGAAATTTATCCAGAGAAAAGAGTATTGTACGTTTCGGCACATTTGTTCCAGGTACAATATACGGATTCTGTACGCAATAACACGACCAACGACTTTATTAACTTTTACCAGACGATTGATGTATTAATCATTGATGATATTCAGGAGTTTGCCGGTGTCACCAAGACTCAAAACAACTTCTTCCATATCTTCAATCATTTACACCAGAACGGCAAACAGCTCATATTAACTTCAGACCGTGCTCCTGTATTGTTGCAAGGTATTGAAGAACGCCTCCTGACCCGTTTCAAATGGGGTATGGTAGCCGAGCTTGAAAAGCCGACGGTAGAACTTCGCAAAAACATTCTACGCAACAAGATACACCGCGACGGGTTACAATTCCCGCCGGAAGTGATCGATTATATTGCCGAAAATGTGAATGAAAGTGTACGCGATCTGGAAGGTATCGTCATTGCTATCATGGCTCGTTCCACTATTTTCAACAAAGAAATAGATTTGGATTTGGCACAACACATTGTACATGGCGTGGTTCATAACGAAACTAAAGCGGTTACCATCGATGATATCCTCAAAGTGGTATGCAAGCATTTTGATCTGGAACCGTCTGCCATACATACAAAATCCAGAAAAAGGGAAGTCGTTCAAGCACGACAGATCGCCATGTATCTAGCTAAAAACCACACAGACTTTTCAACTTCTAAGATAGGTAAGTTTATCGGTAACAAAGACCATGCAACGGTACTTCACGCCTGCAAAACCGTAAAAGGACAATTGGAGGTGGACAAAAGCTTTAGTGCAGAAGTACAGGAAATAGAATCGTTACTGAAAAAGAGAAACTGAAATCAAGTATCAAGTATTAAGCATTACCGTTGCTATACAATATCGCATGATAAAGTCCATCCGCATGGATAATACTTAATACTTGATACTTAATACTTATTTCAAGAATCCTTGCTGGCGAAGTACTTTCAATAGATTTTCGGACATAAATTCGTTATCTTTCTTTGTGTAACGCACGTCTGTAAAGACTTGAGCCAATGTTTCTTTTTTATTTTCTTCGATAAACTGCTTGTTTTCCGGCAATGATTCTTTGTAGGCATAGAGTTTATCTATTCCTTCCGGTGTATAGTCGTGATATTTTTCATCGTGCACGGCAGCTTCCAAAGGCAAACGGTCTACTTGTGCGGGAATACCGTCCGGATAGCCTACCGTTATTGTGGTGAGAGGAAATACCAGTTCGGGGAGTTGGAGGGTATCAATAATCATTTGAGGATTATAAGTGGTAGTTCCTAAATAACAAATGCCGAGTCCTGCTTCTTCCGCCAGCGTACAAAAAGTCTGCGCAACAAGCAAAGTATCCATAGACGCATTCATAAAAGACATTAAATTATCGTAGCCCGGCACTGCTTTCCGCTGTTCACACCATTTGCTGAAACGACGGAAATCAGCACAAAAAGTCAATACGACTGGAGCATTTTTTACCATCGGCTGATTGAAATGAGCAGGCGAAAGTTTCTCCTTCATTTCCGCATCGCGAGTCACAATCACACTATAAAGTTGCATCCCACCCATCGTAGAAGCACGGAAAGAGGTTTCAAGCAAATCATTTAACAAACTCGGATTTATATCTTTAGGCAGATATTTCCGGATAGTTCTTCTGTTCTTTACGGTTTCAAACATATCTTTTTTTTGCAAAGATATAAAAAGAAAAAAATAATCCACCACACTAGTGGAATAGAATAGTTTTCTTTTTGGAGAACTTTAACCTTTGAACAAAATTCAATTCTAACTGTTTATCAAATACTTAGCATAAACAAATGGAAAACTTGCAACCTGTTAATAAATTAATTCATTTTTATTTTGATAGATGAAAAAACATTCTTAGCTTTGCGCCTACATTTGTTAACGATAAGTAAACTTCTACATATTACTTATTAAAAACGAGATTTAACACAAATTGAATCGTGGAAAAACAGATTTATTCTTACGACGAAGCCTATGAAGAATCTTTACGATATTTTCAAGGCGACGAGCTTGCTGCAAGGGTTTGGGTAAACAAATACGCAGTAAAGGATTCTTTCGGTAATATCTATGAAAAATCCCCGGAAGACATGCATTGGAGAATTGCAAATGAAGTGGCACGCGTAGAATCGAAGTATCCGAATGCGTTGACAGCAAAAGAACTGTATGATTTACTGGATCACTTCAAGTACATCGTCCCCCAAGGTAGCCCGATGACAGGAATCGGTAACGACTACCAGGTTGCTTCACTATCCAACTGCTTCGTTATCGGAGTGGACGGTGCAGCCGACTCTTATGGCGCTATCATCAAAATCGACGAAGAACAGGTACAACTAATGAAAAGACGCGGTGGTGTAGGTCATGACTTATCACACATCCGTCCGAAAGGTTCTCCCGTTAAAAACTCGGCGTTGACTTCTACCGGTCTTGTTCCGTTCATGGAACGATATTCGAATTCCACTCGTGAAGTAGCTCAAGACGGACGTCGCGGTGCATTGATGTTGAGCGTGTCTATCAAGCATCCGGATTCGGAAGCATTCATTGATGCCAAGATGACCGAAGGTAAAGTGACCGGAGCAAACGTTTCTGTCAAGTTGGACGACGCTTTCATGCAGGCTGCCGTAGACGAAAAGCCGTATGTACAGCAATATCCTATCGACTCTGCCCAACCTACATTCACCAAGGAAATCGACGCTTCTACCTTATGGAAGAAAATCGTTCACAATGCATGGAAATCGGCAGAACCGGGCGTTTTGTTCTGGGATACGATTATCCGTGAATCTGTGCCTGATTGCTATGCAGACCTAGGTTACAGAACGGTATCTACCAACCCATGCGGAGAAATTCCTCTATGTCCTTACGATTCTTGCCGCTTACTGGCTATCAATCTATATTCTTATGTGGTAAATCCGTTCAAACCAGATGCTTATTTTGATTTCGACCTGTTCCAAAAACACGTGGCTCTCGCTCAACGGATCATGGACGATATTATCGACCTCGAACTAGAGAAGATCGAACGTATCATGACCAAGATTGACGAAGATCCGGAAAACGAAGAAGTGAAACATGCGGAACGTGCACTTTGGGAGAAAATCTACAAGAAGAGCGGACAAGGTCGTCGTACCGGTGTAGGTATCACTGCAGAAGGTGATATGCTTGCTGCATTAGGATTACGTTACGGAACGGAAGAAGCAACGGAGTTCTCTGAAAAAGTACACAAGACAGTAGCTCTCGGTGCCTATCGTTCTTCAGTGGAAATGGCCAAAGAACGCGGTGCCTTCGAAATATACAATAGCGAACGTGAACAGAACAATCCGTTCATCCAACGCCTGGCAGCTGCTGATCCGAAACTGTATGAGGACATGAAGAAATATGGTCGCCGTAACATTGCCTGCCTGACGATTGCCCCAACCGGAACGACCAGTTTGATGACGCAGACCACTTCGGGTATCGAGCCTGTATTCCTGCCTGTTTACAAACGTAGAAGAAAGGTGAACCCGAACGATACGAATGTGCATGTAGACTTTGTAGACGAAACAGGGGACGCATTCGAAGAATACATCGTATTCCATCATAAATTTGTTACCTGGATGGAAGCTAACGGATACGACCCGGCCAGACGTTACACTCAGGAAGAGATTGACGAACTGGTTGCCAAATCTCCTTATTACAAAGCGACTTCTAACGATGTCGACTGGTTGATGAAGGTGAAGATGCAGGGAAGAATCCAGAAATGGGTAGACCACTCTATCAGCGTAACCATCAATCTGCCGAACGATGTGGACGAGGATTTAGTAAACCGCCTGTATGTAGAGGCATGGAAATCCGGCTGCAAAGGTTGTACCGTATATCGTGACGGTTCACGCTCCGGAGTGCTGATCTCTACGAAATCGGATAAAGACAAAAAAGAAGGACTTCCTCCTTGCAAACCGCCTACGGTTGTAGAGGTACGTCCGAGAATATTGGAAGCAGACGTTGTCCGTTTCCAGAACAACAAGGAAAAATGGGTAGCTTTTGTCGGATTATTGGACGGACACCCTTATGAAATATTCACTGGTTTGCAAGATGACGACGAAGGTATCTTGCTGCCTAAGAGTGTGACTTGCGGACGTATCATCAAAAATGTGGATGAAGACGGTACCAAACGTTACGACTTCCAATTCGAGAACAAACGCGGATATAAGACGACCATTGAAGGATTGTCAGAGAAGTTCAACAAGGAATACTGGAACTATGCAAAATTGATTTCCGGCGTGCTTCGCTACCGGATGCCGATTGAACAGGTTATCAAACTGGTTGGCTCTCTGCAATTGAACAGTGAAAGTATCAACACTTGGAAAAACGGTGTAGAACGTGCATTGAAGAAGTATATTCAGGATGGAACGGAAGCCAAAGGTAAGAAGTGCCCGAACTGTGGCAACGAGACATTGGTTTATCAGGAAGGCTGTCTGATTTGTACTACTTGCGGCGCTTCCAGATGTGGATAATAGTCCTACGTATGTTAATTAATATATAAACAAAAGATTAAAAGGAGTCCGGTGCGGCTCCTTTTATTTTTTTATTCAAAAAAATGTCTTATACTTGCAGTGTCTTACATATACAATCAAAATCTAATATATATGATTCTATCATTTAATATTGAATACCGCACCAATTGGGGAGAAGAAGTAAGGATTTCCGGCTTATTTCCGGAATCAATTCCTTTACACACCACCGATGGTATCTATTGGACGGCAGAACTTGAGCTTGAAGTCCCTCAAGAAGGGATGACTATCAATTATAGCTATCAGATAGAGCAAAACGGAATAGTTATCCGCAAGGATGGGACAGTTTTTCGAGATCTATTTTCTTATCAGGAAGCTCCAGGAAGATATACAGAATCAATGATTGCTGGAAAAATATCCCGGAACAACTGTATCTTTATAGTTCTGCTTTTACAGAAGCCTTACTGGCACATCCTGAAAAAGAGAATATCCCGCAAAGATATAAGAAGGGACTGGTTATCAAGGCCTACGCCCCACGTATCAACAAAGATTATTGCCTGGCAATTTGTGGCAACCAGAAATCATTAGGTCACTGGGACCCGGAGAAAGCGGTGTTGATGAGTGATACCAATTTCCCGGAATGGCAGATAGAATTGGACGCCAGCAAACTAAAATATCCGCTGGAATATAAATTCATCCTCTACAACAAACAGGAAAAGAAAGCAGACTGCTGGGAGAAAAACCCTAACCGCTATCTGGCAGACCCGGAACTGAAAACCAACGAAACGCTCGTGATTTCCGACCGATATGTTTATTTCGACATCCCCGCATGGAAAGGGGCAGGAATCGCTATACCCGTATTTTCTTTAAAATCAGAGAAAAGTTTCGGAGTAGGTGATTTCGGCGACTTAAAACGTATGGTCGACTGGGCAGTAAATACTCGCCAGAAAGTTATTCAGATTTTACCGGTCAACGACACCACCATGACTCATGCATGGACGGACTCTTATCCTTATAACAGCATTTCTATTTATGCTTTCCATCCGATGTATGCGGATATCAGGCAAATGGGAACTCTGAAAGATAAAGAAGCGGCATCGAAATTCAGCAAGAAACAAAAGGAACTGAACAGCCTCCCTGCTATTGACTACGAAGCGGTCAACCAAACTAAATGGGAATTTTTCAACTTACTGTTTCGCCAGGAAGGAGAAAAGGTATTGGCTTCCAAAGATTTCAAAGATTTCTTTGAAACGAACAAGGAATGGCTGCAACCTTATGCAGTCTTTAGTTATCTGCGCGATGCCTACAAAACGCCCAATTTCCGCAAATGGCCGCGACACTCTGTTTACCAAGCGGAAGATATAGAAAAAATGTGCCAACCGGGAACAGCAGATTATCCTCACATCTCGTTGTATTATTATATCCAGTATCATTTGCATCTGCAATTGTTGTCTGCAACCGAATATGCCCGCCAACACGGTGTCGTATTAAAGGGGGATATTCCGATTGGTATCAGCCGCAACAGCGTGGAAGCCTGGACAGAACCCCATTACTTCAATCTCGACGGACAAGCGGGTGCTCCGCCCGATGATTTCTCGATCAACGGGCAAAACTGGGGATTCCCCACATACAACTGGGATGTCATGGAAAAAGACGGATACCGCTGGTGGATGAAGCGTTTTCAGAAAATGGCGGAATACTTCGATGCTTACCGGATCGATCATATCCTCGGTTTCTTCCGTATTTGGGAAATACCAATGCACGCTGTACACGGATTGTTAGGCCAGTTTGATCCTTCTTTGCCGATGAGCCGGGAAGAAATCGAAAGTTATGGTCTAACGTTCCGCGATGAATATCTGCTACCATTCATCCATGAATCTTTCCTCGGACAGTTGTTCGGACCGCATACCCATTTAGTCAAACAGGACTTTCTTCAATTGGTTGATGACTCCGGACTTTATCGAATGAAACCGGGATTCGAAACACAACGGGAGGTAGAACAATTCTTTATCGGTAGAAATGATGAAGATAGTGTCTGGATTCGGGAAGGGCTTTATTCATTAATCAGCAACGTCTTATTTGTTGCGGATAAGAAAGAGGAAGGTAAATACCACCCGCGCATCGGTGTACAACGGGATTTCGTATTCCGGTCGCTGAACGAAGAAGAGAAAAATGCGTTTAACAGACTATACGACCAGTATTATTATCATCGGCACAACGAGTTCTGGTATCAACAGGCAATGAAGAAGTTACCCCAACTGACACAATCAACCCGTATGTTGGTTTGTGGAGAAGATTTGGGGATGATTCCTGCTTGTGTATCGTCGGTGATGAATGATCTCCGGATTCTTAGTTTGGAAATTCAGCGGATGCCTAAGAATCCGATGTATGAATTCGGGCATTTAAATGAGTATCCGTACCGGTCTGTCTGCACAATCTCCACTCACGATATGTCTACGTTACGTGGCTGGTGGGAAGAAGATTATCAACAGACCCAACGTTACTATAATGCAACGTTAGGACATTACGGAGTTGCACCGACAACTGCCACCCCGGAGTTGTGCGAGGAAATCGTACGCAATCATCTCAACAGCAATTCCATTCTCTGTATCTTGTCTTTCCAGGATTGGCTATCGATAGACGGGAAATGGAGAAACCCGAATGTGGCGGAAGAACGAATTAATGTTCCATCCAATCCACGAAACTACTGGAGATACCGGATGCATCTCACTCTTGAGCAGTTGATGAAAGCAAAAACACTTAATGATAAGATTAGCGAATTGATTAAATACACAGGAAGAGATCCGAATAAATAGAATAAAAGGTACAAGTAACTTTCAAAAAGGATATTTTCCGGACACTACCGACGCGGATAACACTAGATTAAGAACGCCAAAAATCTATGTGATCCGCGTCATTCGTTTTTCAAGGATATATTGATAACAGAGGTAAAATAAGGAGTTTCAAAACATAGTCTACCGTTTTTTTCGCAATAATATCATTACTATATATCATACTTTTTCGCTTTTCGCATCATTCGTTTATTTTTTCAATGTTCCTCTTTTTATTCCGATTTATAAAGTATCTTTGCGCCGAAAAAGAGAAATTAAAAGAGATAATGGAAGGCAACCAGAGCAGACGTATTGATTTTGTGGACTTAACCAAAGGAGTCTGCATTATCCTTGTGGTAATGGCACATGTTGGAGGAGCCTTCGAACAACTGGATACGAATTCAATGTTATCCTGTTTCCGCATGCCGCTTTACTTCTTTATCTCGGGAGTATTTTTCAAATCATACGAAGGCCTGTTCGGATTCATCCTACGAAAAATAAACAAATTGATTATTCCTTTTCTTTTCTTCTATCTAAGTGCATTTCTAATGAAATACATTGTTTGGAAGATTGCTCCGGGGGTGTTTCAACTGCCTGTGTCGTGGATGAACTCTTGGTTGTATTTCATGGACACGACCTTATCAAGTTCAATCCACCGATCTGGTTTCTACTCGCATTATTCAATTGCAACATCCTATTTTATCTAATTCACTTTCTGCGCGAAAAGCATCTGCCTGTCATGTTCGCTGTGACAATCCTGATTGGTTGCGCAGGATTTTATCTCGGAAAATTACAGATAGAGTTACCCCTGTATATAGATGTTTCTATGACTGCCCTCCCCTTCTATGTGGCCGGTTTCTGGATCCGACGGTATAATTTCTTTCTATATCCCAGCCATCGTTTCGACAAACTGATACCGGTTTTTGTTGTATTGGCACTGGTGGTAATGTACTTTACCGCTACCACATTGGGTATGCGTACCAACAATTATACGGGAAATATTTTTCAAGTATATATCGCTGCGTTTGCAGGAATATTTATGATTATGTTACTTTGCAAAAAAGTAAAGAAGATAAAGGTTGTTTCTTACTTGGGACGATATTCAATTATCACCTTGAGTATTCATGGACCGATACTTCATTTTTTAGGTCCATTAGTCAGCCGTTATATTCACAATAGTTGGGCACAGGCAAGCGCACTTCTGCTTATAACATTAAGCATCTGCCTTCTGCTCACCCCCGTCTTTCTTAAAGTGATTCCACAAATGGTTGCACAGAAAGACCTGTTAAAAGTCAAACAAGATCATACTAAAAAGACAGTATATGAAGATAAACAGTAGCTATATCCTTTTGAAGGAAATTCGTTGTTACGCCTATCATGGAGTCGCACCGCAAGAAAATCTGATTGGGAATGAATATCTCATTGACCTGAAACTGAAAGTGGATATCAGCAAAGCTGCCCGGACAGATGAGGTTGCCGACACTGTCAACTATGCTGAAGTACATCAAGTGATAAAAAATGAAATGGCTATTCCGTCAAAGTTACTGGAGCATGTCAGCGGACGGATTATACAAAAACTCTTTGACCAATTCCCTTGCATTGAGAAAATAGAGCTCCGGCTTTCCAAACGGAATCCGCCAATGGGAGCAGATATAGAATCAGCAGGCATTGAACTGCAATGCAGCAGAGATGAATGATATATTGCTCTATAAATGATATGACGTAAACTAGCAGAATACAGATTAAAATCACTTGCAAGAACTCCCCTTGCCATTATTTCGGAACAATTGGGAATTGTTGTTAGCATACACAATATGCAAACGCAAACTTCCTAATTGAAGTAGAAAAGATAGTGACGGTATATGCTTGTGATAGTGACGCTATCGTTGTCATATACCGTCACTATCCTTACTGGATAGCGTCACTATTTTATAAAGGGAACTCACCAACAACTTTTCTCTATTGATCCATTATTTCCAGTTGAGTATAAACAGGGGATAATTGCCTTATAAACAACGCAGATAATACAATTTTAATCTGTATTATCTGCATTATCTTATTAAATAGTAGGCAATCCGTTTCTATTATTTACACTCCGAACCGACCTATTTTCTCTTCTTTTTTCTTCGATTTACCGATTCGACAGCTTCCGTCACCACAGGTTTATCCTGGAAACGTTTTGTATAGCTGGAATAGTCCGGATGAATGCGTTCGTAATCAGGATCCATAAATAACGGACTGGAAATAATATGATCCGCCGTAGAACGGTTACAACAGAAAACAATATTTTCTACACCGGCCAAACGGGTTAATGCTTTTACATCCGTATCGTGCGGTTGCAATGTCATGGGGTCCGTGAAGAAAAAGAGATAATCAATCTGCCCATCCACAATACGTGATCCCATCTGTTGATCACCACCTAACGGACCTGATTTTAAAATCGTAAAATCCCACTCTTCATCAGGATGTTTCTCCTTCAATGCTTCCAATATCAAAGTACCCGTAGTACCTGTACAGTAGAATTTATTACCCATCAACAGTTCCGAGTTCCACAGTACCCATTCGATGAGGTCTTTTTTCATTGCATCATGCGCTACCAGCCCGATGCCTCTTCTAACCTTTGATTCCATTTGCTATCCTTTTAAATCCGACAATTGAGAGAATCGTTTGCATCCCCTCGCATAAAACTGCCACAATATACTACTTTTTGTCCGTTCAGGTATCGGATTCAAAGTTTTTTTTCTCATATTTTCTTCACGGGACAAAGAAAATGACGGACATAATCGTTTATACTCTTTCCGCGCACGCATCACAGCACTAGCATTATTCCCAGTGCCCTTGCAACAAGAAATTGAACGCCGCCAGATAATCGAGACAGGTCCGGATACGCATCACTTTATTTAACTCCTCCTGTGGAAGATTCTTATAGAGCATGACAAGATTATTACGGAAATTAAGAAAAGTCTTATGAGGATTCTCTTTTTTAAGAGTAGCTCCCCCCACATGATAGACAATGCTTTGAGGTATACAGACAATCTCACGATTCCGTGAACGGAGCCGCCAGCACAAATCTATTTCTTCCATGTGAGCAAAGAAACGTCCATCCAATCCTCCGACATTCACATAATCAACGCGCCGGATAAACAATGCTGCCCCCGTGGCCCAGAAAACAGGAATTACTGTATCATACTGACCTTCGTCTTTCTCCACAACTCCCATGATACGCCCCCTACAAAAAGGATAACCGTATTTATCAATAAAGCCACCGGCTGCTCCGGCATATTCAAAATATTCTTTTTGCCGCTGGCTTCGTATCTTCGGCTGACAAGCAGCTACCTCCGGATGCTTATCAAGATAAGCAATCATTGGTTCCAACCAATGTTCCGTCACCTCGACATCCGAATTCAAAAGAACTACATATTCTGCGTCGACCTGCTGCAATGCTAAATTATATCCATCCGCAAAGCCATAATTCTGATCGAGTACAATCGTTCTGACAGAAGGAAATTCCTGTTGAAGCAAAGTAACGGAAGCGTCCGTAGAACCATTGTCAGCCACGCAGACCTCAATCCCCTCCCCTTCCGAATACCGGACGACGGACGGAAGAAAAGTACGGAGCATATCACATCCGTTCCAATTTAAAATTACAACTGAAACTTTCATTGTTATTCCTTCTTCTTGTTCAATTCTTTCTCTTCTAATCGATCGGCTTCTTCACGAGTCATCTTCCAACGTTTATGAGACCACAACCAATATGCCGGTTCTTTACGAATCGTCTGTTCTAATCTATGAGCAAACATTTCCGTGATTTCTCCTTCTCTTGTTTCTTTCGGTGTTTCCGTCATCAACTTGAACTCCGCTTCACAGTATCCTCTGCGCTTCTTACTAAGTTCACAATAGAAAACAGGGAAATTCATCATTTTGGCAATTCGCTCCGCACCATTCAGAAAAGCAGTTTCCTGTCCTAAAAAGGTAGTCCAATATTTATCATATCCACTGGGCCATTGATCAGTAATCAAACCGACTACCATCTTTTTTCCATCATGTTTGAGCTTAATAATTTCACGGGCTGTAGAATGTTTCGGAATATTATACCCCCCGAAACGAGAACGAATACGTTTAAACAACTCATCCAAATATTTATCTCAACGGTTTATAAACCTGTACGGGAACATCCCCCGGTTTCATGATTGCTCCCATGCCTATCAACCACTCATAATTGGCATAATGAGGAATCATTACTATAATACCTCCATACTTTTCAGTCAGTTCAAGATATTGTTCCGTATTCTTATAAGTCATTCTCTCACAAAGTTCTTCAGCAGACATATGCAACAATTTCAAATCTTCAAGCATATAATCCGACAAATAGCGATAAAACTTGCGTTCTATCTGTAATCTCTCCGCATCAGTTTTTTCCGGAAATGATCTCAATAGATTTCCCCGAACTACTTTCCGACGATATTTTCCAACACGATACATCAGCAGATAATTTAAATCCGAAAGCATATATAAAACCCGGAACGGAAGAGCTGAAAACAGCCACATTCCACTGTATACCAACCAATAGATAAGTTTTGATCTCATAACTTATATCAAAATTGTACCTTTAAGTGCTGTCATCTCCTCATTAAACTCTCCCAGACGTACATTAATTACCTGATTATCCAGCGAGTCATCACTTTCCACCTCTACACGAATATAATTCTCCGTAAATCCATGCATCGGAGCACCAGCTTTCGATTTTTCCATCAATACCGGCATTGTCTGCCCGATATGACGTGCATAAAAAGCCTGTGTCTTTTGGTCCGATAGTGCCAACAGACGCTGACTACGCTGATGCTTCTCTTCCGGAAAAACCACATATTCTATTTTTAAGGCTTGCGTCCCGGGACGTTCGGAATAGCTAAACACATGCAACTGCGTCACATCCAGACCATCAATAAACTGATAAGCCTGTTCAAAGTATTCGGGTGTTTCTCCACGGGTTCCCACAATCACGTCCACTCCGATAAAAGCATCCGGCATCACCTCTTTTATTTTCTTCACTTTCGAAGCAAAAAGAGCAGTGTCGTAACGACGGCGCATTAACTGCAAAACTTCATCGCAACCGGATTGCAAAGGGATATGAAAATGAGGCATAAAACTACGGGAATGAGACACAAACTCGATAATCTCATCAGTCAACAGATTGGGTTCTATGGAAGAGATACGATAACGTTCGATTCCCTCTACCTGATCCAATGCTTTTACCAGATCAAAAAAACTCTCTCCTGTTGTTTTACCAAAATCTCCGATATTCACTCCGGTCAGAACGATTTCTTTTCCGCCTTCAGCAGCTGCCTGCCGGGCCTGCTCAACCATGGAAGCAATAGTCCCGTTACGACTTCGCCCGCGGGCAAAAGGAATCGTGCAATATGAACAGAAGTAATCGCATCCATCCTGCACCTTCAAGAAGAAACGGGTACGGTCTCCCCGTGAACACGAGGGAGAAAACGAACGGATATCTTTGGTTGTAGTGGTGATAGCCTCTCCTTTTTCATGCTTTTGGAGGTCGCCCAGATATTGAAGTAGTTCTCCCTTCTGTTCCGCTCCCAGCACTACATCTACTCCATCTATCTTTGCCACGTCGCCAGGCTTCAATTGCGCATAACATCCGGTCACTACCACAAAAGCATCGGGATGCTGCTTTACCAAGCGGTGGATGGCTTGCCGGCATTTCTTATCCGCCATCTCTGTCACCGAACAGGTATTTACCACACAGATATCTGCTTTCTTCTCCTTTGCGCGCAGTCCGGACTCCTGCCTCACGCAGGATTTTACCGATAGTTGAAGTCTCTGAAAAATTTAATTTGCAGCCTAAAGTATAATAAACGGCTGTCTTATTTTGAAATACAGTGGTATCTATCATAAGCTGTTATAAACACATTAACTTTGCAAAGTTACACATTATTATCAGTAAAACACTTTAGGATACGAAAGTTTATTCCTATTTTTGCACAATTCACTAAAAAACGTGCAATGATTAAAGAGAATTTCATTAAACTATACGAAAATAGTTTTCGTGAGAATTGGGATCTGCCTTGTTATACTGATTATGGAGAAGATACCCAATACACATACGGTGAGGTAGCTGAAAAAATCGCCCGTTTACATCTGTTATTCAAACATTGTAGCCTTCGCAGAGGAGATAAGATTTCAGTTATCGGCAAAAATAACGCTCATTGGTGCATCGCTATATGGCAACGATCACATACGGAGCGATCATTGTCCCTATCCTTCAAGATTTTACGCCTAATGACGTTCATCATATCGTCAATCATTCCGAATCTGTATTCCTGTTCACCAGCGACAGCATTTGGGAGAATTTGGAAGAGGAAAAATTAACGGGACTACGGGGAGTATTCTCATTGACGGATTTCCGGTGTCTTTATCAACGTGACGGAGAAACGATACAAAAGTTTCTGAAAAATACCGATAAAGAGATGCATTCTCTCTATCCGAAAGGATTTACCTGTGAAGATGTTCAGTACACCACTTTATCCAATGACAAAGTGATGCTGTTAAATTACACTTCCGGAACCACCGGTTTCAGTAAGGGTGTGATGTTGACAGGAAACAATCTTGCCGGTAATGTCACTTTCGGTATTCGTACCGAACTCCTTAAAAAAGGGGATAAAGTGCTTTCTTTCCTTCCCCTCGCCCACGCATACGGTTGCGCATTCGACTTCCTGACAGCAACGGCTGTCGGCACCCATGTCACTTTGCTTGGAAAAACGCCTTCTCCTAAAATTATAATGAAGGCTTTTGAAGAAGTGAAACCCAACCTTATTATCACTGTCCCGTTAGTGATTGAAAAGATATATAAGAATATTATCCAACCACTCATCAATAAAAAAGGTATGAAGTGGGCACTCAATATCCCTCTGCTCGACACCCAAATCTACAACCAGATACGTAAAAGACTGATTGATGCATTGGGAGGACGGTTTAAAGAAATCATTATCGGTGGCGCCGCTATGGATAAGGAAGTAGAAGAATTCTTCCACAAAATCAAATTTCCTTTTACCATCGGTTATGGAATGACAGAATGTGGTCCGCTTATCAGCTACGCTCCTTGGGATGAATTTGTACTAAGTTCTTCCGGGAAGATTCTGGATATAATGGAAGCGCGTATCTATAAGGAAACCCCGGAAGCAGAAACCGGAGAAATCCAGGTTCGGGGAGAAAATGTGATGGTTGGCTACTACAAGAACCAGGAAGCAACGCAGGAAGTATTCACGCAGGACGGCTGGTTACGTACGGGTGACCTTGGTTCTATGGACAGCAACGGAAATATTTTCATCCGGGGACGACTCAAGACTATGATCTTAAGTTCCAGCGGACAGAACATCTTCCCCGAAGAGTTGGAAACTAAACTGAATAACCTGCCTTTCATTCTCGAAAGTCTTGTTATCGAACGCAATAAAAAATTAGTGGCACTTGTTTATGCCGATTACGAAGCATTGGATTCTCTCGGATTAAATAATCCGGATAACCTGAAAACAATCATGGATGAAAATCTTAAGAATCTGAACAGCAACGTAGCCGCTTATGAGAAAATCAGCAAGATCCAACTCTATCCTACGGAATTTGAAAAAACGCCCAAAAGAAGTATAAAAAGATACTTATATAACAGTATTGCTGTCGATTAGCATGTTCTAAAACATATAAAAAGGGGAGAAAAGGAGCTAGTTACCAAAAAAATTATAAAAAAAGTTGGCATTTCGAGAACAACATATTGAAAAAGTACATACCTTTGCATCGTTTTAATAAAGCAATTGATTGTATTACGTTTTTAAAAAGCAAAGAAAATGAAAAAATTAGTTTTGATGGCCGTAGCTATCGTAGCAGTATCATTCGCATCATGTGGTAACAAAGCAGCTGACGCAGCAAAAGCAGCTCAGGATTCTATCCGTATCGCTGACTCAATCGCAGCAGTAGAAGCAGCAGCTCTTGAAGCTGAACAAGCAGCAGCCGCAGCAGCAGATTCTTTGAATGCTGATAGCACTGCAACTGAAACTGTAGCTGAATAATTCAGAAACAGCTTAGAGAGAATTGAAAGTCTGCCATGCGAAAGCATGCACAGACTTTTTTTATGCCTTTATATTAATAAGCTACACGTTATTTAGCGTATGAGCTTTTCACAAAAGGAGCGTTCAACAAATAATCCAGACTTACTTCTACACTTTCCTCTACCGGAACACTATACTTTTCGATTTCAGCAACGAGATAATTAACGCCTGCAGTTTTTGCATTCTTAAAGATAGCATCAAAACCTACCATTCCACTTTGTCCAATCTCTCTGTGATCTTTCACATGGAATATCTGGAAGCGACCGGGATATTTATTAAAATAATCAACAGGACTGTTTTGTCCGCGAACTACCCAATAAAGGTCCATCTGGAAGAAAACATATTCAGGATTCGTATGTTCCAACATATAATCATACATCACTTTATCTTCTACCTTCTGAAATTCATGAGCGTGATTGTGATACCCGAACGACAAACCTTGTTGTTTGCAACGCTTGCCTATCTCATTATAATATGCACAATATGTTTCTAAATCCTTGAGCGTCTTAGGTACATCCATCCACGGAGCTACAATATATTTCATACCGGCAGCTTTGTGATCGGCAATACATTGATCCCACCATTCAAGTGACTTTGAATAGTCGCCGGAAGCCAATTCTTCTTTAGACAATTGTCTTGTACAATGTGAAGACAAGACTTTTAATCCTGCCGATTCGACATCTTTCTTAAATTGTTGGGGAGTACGGTCATAAAATTTACCGTTGTTATAATTGGCTGCTTCAACACCGGTATATCCCATGTTTGCCAATTTCTTCAGAAGAGCAGTATAAGTGGGGTCACACTTACCATTTTTGTTGTCTACCTTGTTTAATATATCTCTGACAGAATAGAGCTGAATTGCTACTTCTTTTTTAGCTTTTTTCTTGGTTTGTGCCGTTACTGCCAGTGGAATCATGAAAAGAGCAGCCAATGCACAGATATAAATTCTAGTTTTCATATAATAGATATTAGTGGGTTACAATTATTCAGGTTTACATAGAAAAAACAGGCACGGATTACACAGACTTCACGGTTACTCCATGCAATCGCCATTCAAAAAAACGTGAAATACACGTAACCCGTGCCTTTCTTTATTACTATTCGATTAGTCCAAAACTTTCACGCGGATGTTGCGGAACCAAACATCGTCACCGTGATCTTGCAAACCAATGAAACCTTCGTGATTTTCGCCACCGCAATTATTCAGCAATTCAAATGCCAAAGGCCATTTTTCTTCACTGAACTTACTTGCTTGCAACATATCAGTCCATTGTTTTGTCCACAAATGATATTCAAGTACGTTTTCATCGTTTTGTCCGTGAACAACAGTGCCTTTATAAACCATAATCTTAGCCTTGTTCCATTCGCCAAACGGCTTAGAGTTTTGAGGAACTGCCGGAATCATGTCATACAAAGAAGCTGACTGACGATTGTTGTCCTTACCCAATTTTGCATCCGGATGATTGGCATTGTCCAACACCTGATATTCGGGCGCAGAAATATAAATAGGCTCAAGCACATCATTACCGTCTTTATCTTTCGATGTAACTTCCTGAGCTAAATAGAAAATACCGGAGTTACCACCTTTAGAAACCTTCCACTCCATCTCCAGTTCGAAGTTTTTAAACTTGTGAGCAAAGATCAGGTCACCACCATCACCGTCTTGAGCTTCACCACCACCAGAACCGTTGAATTTGATACAACCGTCTTCAATTGTCCATTTAGAAGGAACACGGTCTTTTCCATAACCACGCCATCCGTTAAATGTTTCGCCATCAAAGATTGTGATATAACCATTTTCATCAACAGGCAGATTCAAGCTATCTGTTTCTGCCGCTTTCAATGATTTAGAGTAAGTCAACGCAACTTTTTGCTCTTCCGGAGCATTTGCTTTCTTCTGACCACCGCAAGAAGCGAAAACGCCTGCAGCAAGACAACAACAAGCTAATGGATAAAATACTTTTTTCATGATATCAACTATTTAATTTTTAATCTTTAATTTTTAATCTACTTTTATCTTGGCATATCAGGCAGTCTCCAGCCTTCACGATAATTATGTTTCACTAATTCAGCCGCAAACTGTTTTGCATTGATCGGATCTGTCCATGTCTTATCAAATGTAGGATGACCATTATGAATCTTGAATCCGTCTTTGATAACAGTACGAATGGTTTCGTTATCACCGATATTTGTAAAACACATGTTAGCTCCATCCCACTCAAGAGTCTTATTCAGAGCTTGCAAACGAATAGCCAATACACCATTGCTACCATTTCATTCATAGGTCCGGCTTCTGAGAAGTCAGATTTAGTCATGATACGATTAGATTTATCTTCTTTACATGCACGTACCCAATCCATTTCGTGACCACCATTCATTGCTTTAGGAACACGACGGCAAACCTTCGGTGCATTTGGTTTACGACCTGAAAGCAACCAAGGATTCTGTCCATAACATCCGCAAATCAATGTATCTTTCGTTCCGTGGAAAATAGTCAAACCACCACCGCTCTGCATCAGTTGTTTTCCTTCTGGGAATCCTTTCGGACGTTCTGGCATCATACCGCCATCATACCAATGTATTTCCACTTCAGGCATAGCTACTTTCGGCATATTTTCACGAGCAGGGAAAATCATTTTCACGTGTTGTGCCTGTGGAGCACAAGCATTCAACAATAATGTCGATGAACCTTCCACTTTGGTAGGATACTGCAATTTCAATGCTTTAAACGGCTGATGCAAAATATGACAAGCCATATCACCCAATGCACCTGTTCCGTAATCCCACCATCCACGCCAGTTCCAAGGATGATAAATAGCATTGTAAGGATTCATTTTAGCAGGACCTGTAAACAAATCCCAATTCAATGTGCTAGGAATTTTATCAACCTTTTCAGGAACATTCAATCCTTGAGGCCAAATAGGACGGTCTGTTGCACATTCTACTTTCGTTACGTCACCGATTTCACCATTCCAAATCCATTCACATACTAAATCCGTACCTTCATCCGATGCCCCTTGATTACCCATTTGGGTGACCACGCCCGTTGATGCAGCCAGTTTTGTCAACAAACGAGATTCATAAACAGAGTGGGTCAATGGTTTCTGACAATATACATGTTTTCCCATTGTCATTGCGTCAGCAGTGATAATAGCATGAGTATGGTCGGCAGTTGCGATAATCACACCGTCGATAGATTTACCCATTTCATCATACATCTTACGATAGTCCCAGTATTTTTTAGCCTTGGGGAATTCGTCGAACACGCCTTTTGCTACTTCCAATCCACATCACAAAGAGCCACAATATTTTCAGTGCCCTTTACGTGATTAATGTTGGCATGTCCCATGCCACCAATACCCACAGCTGCAAGATTTAATTTGTCAGTAGGCGACACATGCCCGTGACTCATACCTAAAATTGTACTAGGAGCAATGGTTATACCTGCTAAAGCAGCGGCTCCCGTTTTGAGAAATTTTCTCCTCGAAATGTTTGACATGATTTTATTTGTTTAAGGGTTAATAATCTTTGGAAGGTTGCCATGCAACAATCCATATCCATTTTTCATGTTTTTTCTTCGCTCGCGTATTTGCTCCAAAGTGCGTAAATTACCAATAGCAGGCAAATCGTGTTTGCGGGTATCTTTTAAGAATGTCCACGCATATTCGGATGCAATGGCCGAATCGCGCATGGACGGTAAGCGAGAACTGCGCTTTCCGGTTTCTACCGAATCAGCAAACAGGTCACACAATACGTCTATATTCTTGCCACCGAAAGGCTTCTCTACACGGATGGTCTGATTGACACCGTGCAGGTCGACAACAGCAGTATTGAAGTCATGCGTCATACGCACAACTCCTTTTGTACCTATAATATCTACATACGAATTATGTGTCTGGTCTTTAGATAATTGCCCATAAACAAACCCTTGGGTAATATCAAAAACTACACCATTTTGAAAAGTTCCGTGACATTGTACCCACCAAGGATCTTTGTAGTTCCACATATTCACCCCCTGGGCATTCCATGTTCTGTAATCACAACCTGCATACCAACGGGTAATATCTACATAATGCATTCCACAATCATGGAAAGCAGGTCCCTCATACTCATGACCTTCACCCGGTGCCAAGCCGGGAGTCATATGACAAATACGGATAATAGCCAGCTCTCCAATCTCCCCTTGCTGGATATATTCTTTCATCAAATTATGATACCAGGAATTCCGCAGATACAAGTTTACTGTAGAAATGAGGTTTGTGTTTTCCGTCATTTCTACAACCTTCCACTCATTTTCCATTGTATCTGCAATTGGTTTCTCTGAAATAATGTGTTTGCCGTAACGAATAGCTTTTTCTATTTGTCCCATCCTCGAGTCAGCTAAAGTAAAAAGCCCGACTACCTGCACACTTTCATCCTCGAAAATCTTTTGATTATCTTCTACTATAAGAGATCCAGGAGCTAACTCCTTGGCTAATTGACGTGATTCCGGATCGGTATCACAAATATAAGCAATATTCCACCGATCACTTTTTGTCATCGCTTCCCAATAGAATCTTCCCATCCTACCGAAACCGATAATTCCAACTTTAATTCTCGTGTCTACTGAAGATTGCGTGTTCATAATTAAGCATAGTGAATTTAAGTACAAATAATAGGTAAAGTATCGATTTTCACCCTCAGCAGATGAGTAGAAAACCGATAATGCAAAACTAGCCAAATAAATAACGGCTTATTTGACTTACACAACTTTATGTAGATAGAAATTCATTCTTTTACACTATTAATCAAGCAATTAATACTTTCAAAGCATCCAAAAAATGTAGATGATTTGGAACAGTCTCCAACACTAAAATAGCACTTATGTCTCTTGTGTTGAACTAATTTTCATAATTTCATTCTCAAATTCATCTCTGTCGACAGCTGCCTTATTTCTCATCTTCGTGCGATAATTATAAACCGTACTTGTAGAGCAACGGAGGAAGTTCGCTATCTTCCCACTATCCGTAATACCCAAGCGTAATAAAGCATAAATACGAAGTTCTCTGTTCAATAAAGCATCCGGTTTTAAAATAATTTCTCTTCATCTTTCAACAGGGCGTTAAAATCAGAAACAAAAGTGGGATACAACCCCAAGAAGACCTTATCAAAACGAGTGTATAAAGCGCTAAGCTCTTCGTCGATAAGCGCGGATGATTTTAGCTTCTTAATCAGTTCATCATAGTATTTATTAATAGCTATTTTATACAGCATATTCTGATATTTCTCCATTTTATGGATATAGCTAAAGCATACATCAAAGAATTCGGCTATATAATACTCCTTTATACTATTAATTTCGCACAACTGATTATTTGTATCATTCAGCTGGCTGTTCATGCTATTCAGCTTATTGTTCAATCGCAAAAGCTCCTCATTACTCTGCGCTAATGCCTGTTTTATTTTCAACGTCTTTTTCATCTGAATATAGATGAAAAGCACCAACAAGAGTAAAAGAAAAAGGATAATACTCGTAGAAATAAGGAAAGTAGTCAAATGCGACCGTGATCTGGCCTGCTCTGCCTGATAAGCAGTATTAATAATAGAATTGAATTTATAAATTTCGATGGCCCGGAAATGAATACCAGAAGAAATAACGTCATCGATAGCGGACTGCGTAAATTTAAAGGCATCGGCTAAATTCTGTTCATCATAGGCTATCAATGCAAGAGATTGCAGGGATGCATTTTCCCGCGTAGCTTCCGTGTATCGGCTATTGCTGACAACATCAGATATTTTTTTTCCTCATCATACTTTTTCTGATGGTGGCATAACCTGGAATACGAATGAGTTATCATGGCATAATTAGGCGTCCCCACTTCTTCTATTTCCAGTAGTTCTTTAAAAATCTCTTTCGATTTCAACGTATCACGCCAAATATAATAAGAAGCCTGGGACATTCGATAATCCAAGAAGTGTGTCAATGAGGGCAAAAAGCGAATCCTGATATGCAGCCTGCTGCTTACCATACAGATTGTTGGCGACAGAAATCGAATAGTGTCCCCAAAAACTGGAATAAGTTTGATAATAGTTTATTAATAAATCTCTGGGAAGTTCTGAAGTCTTTATACTTTTCAAAATAATCTCCGCTTCACGGAACCTGCCACACATCGAATATAAAAGACTAAGATGTAAAGACGACTGGTTGGTGAAATAAGGTCTATTCAACTGACGGGAAATCTCAATATTGCGATCAACATAATGAATAGCGGAATCAATATGAAATTTTTTATATTCGTTATATAACCGTAGATTGATTCTATATTCTCCTTCAAGAGTCAAACCAGGACTTTTCAACATACATTTTATCCGGTTTATCCGATCCTCTTTCTCTTTAACAAAGACATGCTTTTCATCTATCACTCTACGTAAAGAATCAGTCAATAGTTTCAACTCATCATTCGCATAAAGAGCACTGCCAATTCCCAAAGCAATCAGCAGAAGCAAAAACCTCTTCTTTAGCAAACAACAGTTGAATTTCATAATAGTAATAGCAAAGATAACAAAAAAAGCGATTCATCCATTCAGAACAAATCGCTTTTTGTATATGAAGTAAATTTGCTCTTATTCAGCAACTACCTCGAAAGGAATCTCTACTGAAACTTCCTTGTGAAGCTTAACGATAGCCTTGTAACTACCAACTTCTTTTACAGCGTCTTTTACAACGATGATCTTTCTGTCAACTTCATGACCCAGCTTAGACAAAGCCTCAGCGATCTGGATGTTACCAACAGAACCGAAGATAGTACCGGTTGAGCTAACTTTAGTTGCAATAGTCAAAGAAACGCCTTCCAGCTTAGCCGCCATAGCCTCAGCATCTTTCTTGATTTTCTCAAGTTTGTGAGCGCGCTGTTTCAGTTCTTCAGCCAACATTTTCTTTGCAGAAGGAGAAGCGATGACAGCTTTTCCAGTCGGGATCAGATAATTACGACCGTATCCGGATTTCACGTTTACGATATCGTTCTTATAACCCAAGTTTACTACGTCTTCTTTCAATATAATTTCCATACTTTTCCTCCTTCTTATTTCATCATGTCAGTTACATAAGGCAGCAATGCCAAGTGACGAGCTCTCTTCACAGCCTGCGCGATACGACGTTGGAACTTCAAAGAAGTACCTGTAATACGACGCGGAAGAATTTTTCCTTGTTCATTCAAGAATTTCTTCAAGAATTCAGGATCTTTGTAATCGATATACCTAATACCACTCTTTTTGAAACGGCAGTATTTTTTCTTCTTAACATCTACTGACGGCGGAGTCAAATATCTGATTTCTGATTGAACTTGTTGTGCCATGATTAATCCTCCTTTTTGTTTGATTTAACACTTCTTCTTTTTGCAGCGTATTCAGCAGCATACTTATCCATCTTGAAAGTCAAGAAACGGATTACGCGTTCATCACGACGGAAATTAATTTCCAGCTTGTCAATTACAGTAGGATCTGCATTGAACTCAATCAGTTGATAAAAACCTGTAGACTTCTTCTGAATTGGGTAAGCCAATTTCTTCAGTCCCCAGTTTTCTTCATTAATAATCTCAGCACCTTCAGCTTGAAGAACGCCTTTGAATTTTTCTACGCTTCCTTCATCTGAACATCAGATAAAACGGGAGTTAAAATGAAAACGGTTTCGTATTGATTCATACTTCGTTTAATTAAATAAATAAATTATTTGATTTTAAATGCGGGTGCAAAGTTAGACATTTTATTTTGAACTACAAATATTTAATCTTTTTTTGTATCCGAAGATAGGATTTATCCGGGAAGTGACTTACCTTTGCAAAGTTGTTTAAACAATAATTTCATGATAGAGCAATTCAATTTCGATATCCGGCTTATATTCGCCATATTAAATGGCAAAGTTTCCGCGGCAATCAACCGTAAGCTGTACCGTAACTTCCGTCAGAACGGGCTGGAAATCAGTCCGGAACAATGGACGGTACTCATTTTTTTGTGGGAAAAAGACGGTGTTACACAACAAGAGTTGTGTAATGCAACTTTTAAAGACAAACCCAGCATGACCCGCTTGATAGACAATATGGAACGGCAGCATCTCGTTGTGCGCATTTCCGATAAAAAAGACCGCCGTACCAATTTGATCCACCTGACTAAAGACGGAAAAGAACTGGAAGAAAAAGCGCGCGTCATTGCCGGCCAGACTCTGAAAGAGGCTCTTCATGGCATCACCCTCGACGAATTGAGCATTGGCAGGAGGTACTGAAAAAGGTATTCTATAATACGAAAGATTAAGCAGAAGAACAGATCTTAAAATCATAAAATCCACTAAATCGTGCATTTATAATGGAATTTTTATCCAAATAATTTCGCCCGTTAAAGAATTATGCTTTAATTTGTGACTGGAATATTATAATCTATTAAAATACACACGCATGAAAGGCTTATTAAAGAACTTAGGATTGATATTAATCTTGGCCGGAGTAGTCATCCTGTTGGGTTGTTCATTTACAGGTAATGTAAATAACAACGCCATTCTGGGTACTTCTGTAGTACTTGTAGTACTGGGACTCATTTCTTATATTGTTATTAATAAGAAGATCGCTGATTAATTTATTAGAAATCAATAAAAATCCCGGGAACGAATGTTTCCGGGATTTTTTATTTGTGGTTATCGGAGTGCTCATTAAGATTCAACTTCCGGTGTGATCAGCTTATAGCCTTTTCCGTGAATATTGATAATCTCGATAGAATCACTTTCTTTCAGGTGCTTACGCAACTTCGTAATATACACATCCATACTACGGGCATTGAAGTAGTTATCATCAATCCAGATAGTCTTCAGAGCAAAGTCACGTTGCAGAATTTCATTAGCGTGCGCACAAAGCAGTCCGAGAAGTTCAGATTCTTTGGTAGTCAGCTTCGTCTGCTTGCCTTCTGTAGCCAGAATTTGTTTCTGAGTATCGAAAGTAAACTTACCGATCTTGTAGATATTGCTTTCTTTGTTCTTCTTTCCACGAACACGTCTCAAGATAGCTTC
>ENA-OQIG01000072-OQIG01000072.1-human-gut-metagenome-genome-assembly--contig:-NODE-72-length-57785-cov-4.698498_pt1 | contig 57785 bp, 69 predicted proteins | sample MGYA00242576_ERZ504741 | MGnify/ENA primary metagenome ERZ504741 (study PRJEB26092, sample SAMD00036436) | human gut metagenome | host: Homo sapiens | study: EMG produced TPA metagenomics assembly of... | reverse complement strand
TTTCTGTCTTTTTCTTCGATCTCTGCCCTGTGGTTCCCCTCGATCTCATCGGCAATAATATTTCTGGTCACAATTTTCAAAGCTTACTGATGGCATCGTTTTTCTTTGCTGTCTTATATCAGACAGTTCCTGCTGTGCGCAGGCAATCTCATCATCATATTCTCCAGATCATAAATATCTTCATTGCCGTCCTTTTCAATACTGTGGACAATGACTTTGATCTTCTTTTCATTGGAGCTTAACAGGTTGCGGATCTCCCGGCCCTGCTTTAAGGCATCATGATAACGGGAACGGCTGCGGTTTCCAATGGTCACATACAGACCGCCGAAAATAATGATATCTGCAAAATAAACCAGTACCAGATACCAGATCTTACGGTCCGGAAGCAGGAAATAAACACCGCATGGAAGTGCTAAAAAGCAGATCAGGAACGTAATAAAACCAATCAGACGCTCCTTAAGTCCTCTTGCATAGTACAGGGAATAATAAAATGTAGTGCGGCAGAATACAGGCACTTTATCCTTCTGGAACATGGTCTTCATCTGGATCTGCAAGTCCCTGTTGTGTTCCCGAAGTTCACTGGTCTCCTCTGCGATCCGTTCCTTCATTCCCTTGTTTTTGGCTTTTTCCCGCTGTCCTGGCTTTTTTCAGCCGTTCCTGACCTTTTGCGATCTCTTTGTCATAGCTTGTATCGATCTCGCTGCGCCGCTTTTTTATGGTCTGGTTCACCGAATCTGTCACTGCCTTTTTCGCAGCTGCCAACTCTTTTTCCTGGCGCTCTCCCTGTTCTTTTAACTGCTTTGCTGTCGCCTGATCATTATTCAGACGATACACTGCATCCCTGGCATCTGCCAGAAATTTCACATAATCAGTAATAGCCTGCTCCACCGCCCAAGTACCTCCTCTCCTCCCGAATTTCGGGGGATTTTGTCAATAGTTATAGCTTACTACAAAACCTGTAACAGGGCAAGGGCCAGCTGTCTGTTTGGCAGCTGGCCCCTGTTTCCACGCCGCCGCAAAGGTGGATCTTTACTTTCGCATTTTCCTTCTCCCCAGAGAATGCATTTGGCTTTGCTTTTACCCAGCAAGCGGCATGTCCGCCCATAACAGGTACTGCTTTTAAACATGATTTAATATTATTTTTATTCATAAAGTGAATCTAATGTAAACAACAATACATCCTCTTCTGATAATGCTTCAAACCACTCTGTGTATCCTGATAATAAATCTCTCCCTGTCCCATCTCGATCACGCTGGTAGCCTTTGGGATAAACTCATACCAGAATTTGAACATATAATCTCTTAAAACATACTGGGTCTTCTTTTTATTTTTCTCATCTGTAATACACTTTCTCTTTTCAACCAGACCAACATTTATTAATTTATCCAGGGAGTATAATACTGTTGGTTCTTTTTCTCCAATTTTTCCCGCAATCGTATTAAGCGTATTTTCGCCAAACGCGATCTGCTCAACAATATTATTTACAAGGGATATATCCGAAAATTCCTGAGTCAGAAGATTTCTTGTTTCATCATACAGGTATCCATCTGTTCTAAAAAATAGCCTTACAATATTTTCATCCATACTTTTTTTAGGATCGATCATTGAAAGATACTTTGCCACACCACCGGTAATTCCATAACAAATTGCCTTATCCTCATTTGAATAGTTTGGAACAAATTTCGCAGCATCTAAGTAATTGAACGCCTCTAATTTGATCTGCGAATCACGTCTTCCAAACAGAGGGCTCTTTTCACTGAGTACCTTTTTCTCCATAAAGCTAAGTGCAGAGCCACATAAGATCACTTTAAGGTCCTTATCATTCCAGTCTCTATCAATATATTTCTGCAAAACAGATAAAAGAGCGTCATCTTTTTCGGCCCAATATGGCAGTTCATGCTGCATGAAAGAATATTCTGATTGCAGCCGTTTTTTATAGATTATACGCAGTATTCTATGCTATACTAACTAACATGTACACACGGTTCAACAAAAAAGAAAGGCTGGAAAATACATGTTTCGGATGTGGGGAAAGATCATGAAAGACAACCATCTGGTGAAAGATATGGTGGCCTGCTGCGGCGATTATTCTATTTCCAGAACCCAGATGGTTTTTAATTGTTTAGATGAAATATGCTATAAGTTTGACCTGGAAAAGCCCATGTGGCTGGATGCTACAGTCCAGGATTTTAAATATCACGACAAAGCCCGGTTTACCCAGGATAATTTTATTGAGACTGTGGATTTTGATTATTTAGAGATACAGGTGATCGAGGAATAAAACGGTTAACCGCGCCTTTGGCGCGGTCGCTTGTGTCAAACTTTTTCATTGCACAAGTATGCACCATTGAGACAAAAACACCCCGCAGCTGCCATTTTTCAGGCGGTCACCGGGGTATCTTATTATTGCGATATCAGGATGCGCCTTCGGCGCATCCATCGATTTTTACGTCTTACAGACTCTTTACAGTCTCAGCAACACGCTCTGCGGTAAATCCAAACTTCTCAAACAGCTGTGCTGCAGGGCCGGATGCACCGAAGCCTTCCATGCATACAGTTGCGCCGTCAAGGCTACATAACGGCCCCAGCCGAAGTCAGAAAGTGCTTCTACTGCAACTCTCTTTCTTACAGCCTTTGGAAGAACGGACTCTTTGTATTCTGGGCTCTGCTCTTCGAACAGGTCCATACATGGCATGGATACAACGCGGACATCCATTCCATCCTTTAACAGCAGTTCTTTTGCTTCTACTGCCAGGCTTAACTCAGAACCGGTAGCAATGATGATCGCATCTGGAGTTTCCTTTGCGGAATCAGCTACAATGTAAGCGCCTTTACTGCATCACGGCCAGTTCCTGCTAACTGAGGCAGGTTCTGTCTGGTAAGTACCAGAGCGGTAGGTGTCTTTTCAGAAGTAATCGCACTGTACATGCTGCTGCAGTCTCTTTTGCATCTGCAGGGCGGAATACATGGAAGTTAGGCTGCGCACGTAACATAGCTAACTGCTCGATCGGCTCATGGTAGGTCCGTCTTCGCCTACACCGATGCTGTCATGGGTCAGAACGTAGATCAGCGGCACCTTCATCAGGGATGACAGTCTTGCAATTGGCTTCATGTAATCACTGAATACGAAGAAGGTTGCTACATAAGGGATCACGCCGCCGTGAAGAACCAGACCATTTCCAATAGCAGTCATTGCCTGCTCTCTTACACCAAAGTGCAGGTTCTTTCCAGAGTAATCAGCCTTGGAGAAGTCTCCCTCGCCCTTTAAGTTGGTCTTGTTGGAAGGAGCCAGGTCGGCAGAACCGCCGAACAGGTTCGGAACTACCTTATTGATCTTATTTAACAGCTCGCCGGACAGATTTCTGGTTGCCTGTGGCTTGTCCTCATAGGACCAGAATTCTTCATTGTCCCAAAGCTTCTTAGGCAGGTCTTTGTCATGATACTGATCCCAAAGTTCCTTCATTTCCGGATACTTCTCACAGTATGCTGCAAATCTTGCATTCCACTCTTCTTCTGGTGCCTTTAAGCTTTCTCTTACCTTAGCCATGTGGTCATAAACATCCTGAGGTACATAGAATGGCTCCATGCTCTCCCAGCCTAAGTTTTCCTTCATGGCAATGATGTTCTCTTCGCCCAGAGGCTCACCATGTGCAGATGCTTTACCCTGTTTAGCCGGGCAGCCGTATCCGATCTGAGTATGAAGAACGATCAGAGAAGGTCTTTCTGTATCAGCCTTAGCTGCTTCGATCGCTGCGCCGATAGCAGCGAAGTCATTTCCATCTTCTACCTGGAATACGCCAAATCCATAGGACTCAAAACGCTTTGCAGTATCTTCTGTAAATGCGATATCTGTATTTCCTTCGATGGAAATATTGTTAGAGTCGTAGAGAACGATCAGTTTCCAAGTCCTAAGGTACCTGCTAAAGAGAAGGCTTCAGAGGAAAGACCTTCCATCATACAGCCGTCTCCGCCCAGTACATAGGTGTAATGGTCAACGATCTTAATGTCATCTTTGTTGAATACGGAAGCTAAATGAGCCTCTGCCATAGCCATACCTACAGCCATGCCCATTCCCTGTCCTAAAGGTCCTGTAGTAGCTTCTACACCTACTGTGTGGCCGTACTCAGGATGTCCTGGTGTAAGGGAGTCGATCTGACGGAAGTTCTTTAAATCTTCCATAGACAGATCACCATAGCCAAATAAATGGAATAATGAATACAGCAGCATAGAACCATGTCCGCCAGAAAGGATGAAACGGTCTCTGTCCACCCACTTTGGATCTGCCGGGTTATGTCTCATATGATTAGCCCATAATTCATAAGCTGCGGAAGCACATCCTAAAGGAAGTCCAGGATGTCCGGATTTTGCCTTCTGGATAGCATCAGCAGATAATACACGAATGGCATTAGCTGTCTTTGTTTCTATCATGCCCATTTTAATAGTTCTCCTTTCGTTTTCACAACGTAATCTATGTCAATTCTACCATTGGAATTGGTTTACGTCTAGTCTGTGTTTTCCCGGACCTTTAAAATAACATTGAAAATGATAGCAAAAAAGGAGCCGTTTTCAGGCGACTCCTCTTTTACTATAAATAATGCTTATAGCCAACCGTATTTTACAGTCTCTTTAACAGCTCTTCTCTCTGAGCTTCATAGCCTGGCTTTCCAAGGAGAGCAAACATGTTCTTCTTGTAGCTTTCTACGCCTGGCTGGTTAAATGGATTAATTCCTAAAATGTAGCCACTTACGCCGCAGGCAAACTCAAAGAAGTAGAATAATTCACCTAAATAGAATTCATTCTGCTCTGGTACCTTAACCATCAGGTTGGTACATTTCCGTCTGTGTGAGCCAGAATGGTTCCGTTCATAGCGCTCTTATTTACGAAATCTACAGTCTTTCCAGCAAGATAGTTCATGCCGTCGGTGTCTACATCCTCTTTCTTTAAAACGATCTCTTCCGGAGATTCTTCTACGTTGATAACGGTCTCAAACATGATGCGTGCGCCGTCCTGGATAAACTGTCCCATGGAGTGCAGGTCTGTGGTCAGATCTACTGCTGCAGGGAAGATACCTCTCTGGTCTTTTCCTTCGCTTTCGCCAAACAGCTGCTTCCACCACTCAGATACATAGTGAAGGCTTGGCTCATAGTTTGCTACGATCTCTACTGCTTTGCCCTTGCGAAGCAGGATGTTGCGGACTGCTGCATACAGAAGAGCCGGGTTTTCTTCGTAAGGAGTTTCCAGTGCTTTCTTACGTCCGGAAGCAGCACCTTCCATCAGCTTGTCAATATCGGCACCGCATACAGCGATCGGAAGCAGACCTACTGCTGTAAGAACGGAGAAACGTCCGCCTACATCATCCGGAACTACGAATTCTTCATAGCCTTCTTCGTCTGCCAGGTTCTTTAAAGCACCCTTTGCACGGTCTGTGGTTGCGTAGATACGCTTTGCAGCCTCTTCTTTGCCATACTTTTCGATCAGCATTTCCTTAAATACACGGAATGCGATAGCTGGCTCTGTGGTTGTACCGGACTTGGAAATGATATTGATGGAGAAATCCTTTCCAGCCAGAACTTTCTTAAGGTCTGCAATATATTTGCTGCTGATGCTGTTTCCTACAAAATAGATCTCAGGAGTCTTGCGCACATCCTTAGACAGCACGTTATAAAAGCTGTTGCTTAAAAATTCGATGGCTGCTCTTGCTCCTAAATAGGAACCGCCAATTCCTACTACCAGCAGAACATCTGAATCGCTCTGGATCTTTGCTGCTGCCTTTTTAATTCTTGCAAACTCATCCTTATCATAATCAACTGGAAGATCGATCCAACCAAGATAGTCGTTTCCAGCACCTTCTTTGCTTAACAAAGTCTCCTTTGCTGTCATAACTGTTTTTTTGAAGTTAGCCATCTCTTCAGCTGAGATAAAACCGGTGGCTTTTGAATAATCGAATACAACTTCCTTACCCATGTTCCCGCTCTCCTTTTCTGATTGCATACTTGTGAGATTTGTGAAAATTTTCCCAACTAATTTTTAGTATAGCATATTTGTGTTGTCAATTCCATAACCTGCGCTGATTTTCTACGACTGTTTTCAAACGCTGTTTTTAACACCGCCTTCAAACCACAGGCTTTTATTTACAGAAACTCCTTCAGCATCTCCCCAAGCATCCGTTTCTGCTCCGGATTTAAATCATCCAGCCAGTCTTTGGCCGACCGGTCCTCTTTTTTATCCCGGTTTGATGCCTCACGGGCATTTTCCCTGCTGGCTGCCGTCTGCTCTGCGCCCCTTCTTGCACCAGACAACCGACGATCCCGGTCCCTTCCAATGGTCCGCACAGTTCCACCATCACGCCGTTCTTCGGCCTCTGTAACTGCACTTGCACGCTCGCTGCTGCTTTCCCTCTCCAGTCTTGGCCACATTACATTTTCCAGATGATCCTGAAGGCTGATGAGAAGCTGGTTTCTCTTTCCTTCCAGATTTACACCATAATCAGCCACGATCGTAAGCATCCCGCCAAGGATTCCCGCTGCTCCGTAAAGGACAATGTAAGAATTGTCACTGCGGTTCCAATAGGAAAGAAAAGCGCATACACCGCCTGCCAGAAAACTGAGCAGAGTCAGCTGGCCTGCCAGATTTTCAAGTCCCGATAAAGAAAAACCTAAAAATTTAAGATTTCCAAGCTGCCTCTGTAAATAAACAGCAGCATTGTTCATGCCCATGTTAATTCTATATGTATCTTCTGCATTCTGTTTTAAGTTCCGCAGATACCGGTTCTTGGTCAGCGCCATATTTGCGCTTTCTTTTATCAGTTTTTTGTAGAAGCTTCCGGCTGCCAGCCGTACAAAAATACCTCCAAAGCAGATAACTGCCAGCACATACAGTGCTCTTCCCGTCTGTAAAAAGCCCATCATAATATAAGCTCCCCTTTCTGTTTCCACTGTCTGCAAATGTTATTATTTTTATTGCAGAATGATTATTCCGGCCGACACACCTGCAGGCCTGTGTCATTCGGTAAGCTTAATTATAACGACGGCTTTTTATTTGGGAAGTTGAGAACCTTAAAATCGTTCGTCAAATTCTCCCACGAAACGATTCTGAACAGGGTTTAAAAGACATTGATAACTGGCTGTGGATCATCTTGTATTAAAAACAGCGGAGCATCTCTGCCATTAAGTTCACACTGTGGCGGATGGCCTGTGCCTCAAAAGTCGGGTAATCCATAGAAGCACTGTCATCTGCCTTATCAGAAATCGCTCTTACAATAAGGAATGGAATATGGTTAAAATAGCATACCTGGCAATAGCTGCACCTTCCATTTCTGTGCAGTAGCCTGCAAAAGTATCAGTAAGCCATTTCTTCTTCTCTTTATCAGAAATGAACTGGTCTCCGGAAACAACTCTTCCTGTAAATACGCCGATCTCCGGGTTTACTTTTTCGCAGCACTCTTTTGCAAGAGCGATCATTTTCTCATCTGCCTTAAAAGAAAGTGTGTCTACTCTTGGGATCTGTCCTGGCTCATAGCCAAATGCCTGGGCATCCATATCATGCTGTAATGCATCTGTAGACAGCACGATATCCCCAATGTTGATCTCTGCCTTTAAGGAACCTGCAATACCAGTGTTGATCACATGGTCTGCATGGTATACATCTGCCAGGATCTGTGCACACATAGCTGCATTTACCTTACCGATACCGGAACGGACAACTACTACGTCCTTTCCCTCTAATTTTCCTTTATAAAAGTCCATAGCAGCCTTTGTTTCTACCTGAACCTCTGTGAGTTTTTCCTTTAACATTGCCACTTCTTCATCCATGGCCCCGATAATTCCGATCATTCTTTTCCTCCAACTTGACAATCTTATTTACATGAAGCATAATGAAAGGTACACTGTTGCTGGTCATGCAACAACATGAACCGTAACGTTATACATGTGTACAAATAAAAATGTACACAGATACATGGTAACAGTTTGGCTTCTGCCCGTCAAGAACCGGGCGGCATACTTTTCTGCTGCCATACTTATTTACAAAACTAAACCCCAAGGAGGTACATGTGATGAATTATACAACCCACGGCGTCTGTTCAAGAGCTATTTCTTTTGAAGTAAAAGACAATAAGGTAACCAATGTTCATTTTGTAGGCGGCTGCTCCGGCAATACACAGGGCGTTGCAGCACTGGTTGAAGGAATGGATATCGATGAAGCCATCAAACGTATGAAAGGCATCAAGTGCGGCCCTCGCCCAACTTCCTGTCCTGACCAGCTGGCAACCGCTTTAGAGCAGTATAAGGCTCAGCAGTAATTAAAAATGATCCGAAATGATCCGCTTAAAAAGGGCACCTCGCTGTGAGGTGCCCTTTGATCTGTTTATGAAATATTATATTTTAAAAATCTCTGTCGATCACCTGATTGCTTTCATAATATCTGTAGTATTCCGCAATGGTAGCCTCTCTGTAAGCGTTTACCCAGAAAGTTCCAATACCCAGACACAAGCTTCCGACAATCTGCCAGCCAATAAAACTCAGATCCAGAATAAACAGTTCCATTTGTGTCCATATGTCAGCTGGCTGCTGGCATCTAAGCATTCTCTCCAGTCATATGATGGATGATCTGCTTTTATAAAAATGCCATGGAGTAAGAATACATTTTTACAATGCCCGGAATGATCAGCAAAATGGACCATAAGGCAATGAAAAGGTATCTTAACAGATATAAGATAAAGCTTCCGCCAAAGTCTTCTGAAAAGCCCTTAAATACTTCTGTCGGGTTCATTTTCTGTCCGTCATCACACTGCTGTAAAAACAATTTTGCCACTCCGTAGCTTAAAGGGCCTCCGATCACTAACATGATCAGGGTTTCAAATCCTGCGATACCGTTTACGGCTCCCGTCAGTATATAAAAAATGGCCATTACAAGGACTGCATTGACCCAGTTAGGCCCGAACAGCTGTCCCCCAAGTTTCTCCCTTGCGTTCCGTTTCAGTTCTGCTCTTGTCATCTAATGTTCCTCCGTTTTTTATTTTTGCGGATCGAACTTGCTCCTCCGTTACTACCATGTTACAGCATAGCAACCATTCGGTCAATGCAATCCGGCAATCTTTAGAAAACCTTTTGAAATCCACTTATAAATCAAACTTAAAAATCCCTAAATTTATAATTGACAGTCAATATAAATTGTGCTACTTTATTACCATAAAATTTAAAAGCAACGTCGATGAGCAAAGAGAGTACATCTGGAATGATATCACAGAGAGCTGCCGGTGGTGGAAAGCAGTATGGAGTTCCTTATGGAATGGGTTTGTGAGACGCCAGGCGAACGCAATAGCAAGTAGCTGAGGCCGTGATTCCTGCGTTAAAGGATAAGAGTATCGAAGTTTTATTTTTTACTTTCCGTACTCTGAAAATGAGACAGATTGGTGGCAGATATTCCGATTATGGGATAGCTGCTATTTTTGTTAACATCAGGGTTCAAAAGTCAAAAATCCGATACAAGCTTGCTTGTAAGAGGATTTGTGATTTTGGAACCCTGATGTTAAACAAGATCTGTGAATTCGGGTGGCACCACGAACAATTCGTCCCGGACATGATGTAAAAGTCATGTCCGGGATTTTTATTCCCAGATTTATTCCCCAACAAACAAAAATTTTATTTCAGGAGGAGAACACTATGAAAAAAATGCGTAATTTCTTAACCCTGGCTGCAGCTGCAGCGCTGACCGGCATCCTGCTTACAGGCTGCTCTACAGAAGCAGATGAAACAACTGCCCCAAAGGCTGAGACTGCTGCACAGACAGAAGCTGCTTCCACTACCGAAAAAGCTTCTGAAGATGCCGCTTCCGGCGAAGCTGACATAAAAACAGCTGACAGTACTGCTCTTGCCGGTAAAAAGATCTCTGTTATGACCCCTTATCTTACTTCTGTTACCACCAACCAGATGGCTGGCTTTATCAAGAATAACTTAGAGGCAGAAGGCGCAGAAGTATTCGTGATCGATACTGCCAATGATTTTGCAGAGCTTGCAAGCCGTATTGAAGATGTGGTTTCTTCCGGCACTGACGGCATTGTTTTAGTAAGTGCTGACCCAAACCAGGTTGCCAATCAGCTGACAGAAGCCTTTGACGCAGATATCCCTGTATTCGGCTGCGACAGCGGTTTTATTGATGGAATGCAGGTCAATGCTACCAGCGACAACTACCAGATGGGCGAACTGATCGTCCGTTACCTCTTTGATGACCTGATGGGCGGTAAAGGTACTGTGATCGCACTCACCCACAGACCACATCCAGGTGTTGTAAAACGTTGTGAAGCATTTGATGACATTATTAAAGAATATCCTGACATTCAGCTGATCACAGAACAGCATGTACCGGCTGAACAGCCGATTAATGACGCAGAAGAGATCACGCTAACCTGCTGACCGCAAACCCTGACAAGGACTCTGTAACTGCTATTTTCGCAGCATGGGATGAACCGGCCATCGGCGCCGCAAAGGCATTGGCAGAAGCAGGACGTGACGAAGTTATTGTTACCGGTGTTGACGGAAATGAGCAGGCAGTACAGATGATCAAAGACGGTTCCTGCTTAAAAGCAACTGTAAAGCAGAATTTTGAAGGCATGGCTGACATTGTCTGCCAGCAGATGGAAAAATATTATGCAGGAGAGACCATTGAAAAAGGTGAAATGTACGCTCCTGCAGAGCTTATTACTCAGGAAAACGCACAGTAACAGAACGAATTTCCCAGGGGCTCCAGACGGGGCCCGGGAATTTAGGCTGATACAGATTATGATCAGATCATGGAAAATGGCAGGTGGCAAGAATGCTGTTAGAAGCAAGGAAACTGGACAAATCATTTAATGGTGTATATGCCTTAAGGGTCTGGATCTCTCTTTAAAAGAAGGGGAGATCCACGGCCTGGTAGGTGAAAATGGCGCTGGAAAGTCTACGTTCATTAAGATCTTAGGCGGCGTGTATACAAAAAACGGAGGGGAGCTGTCCTGGAACGGAGCTCCTTTTCCTGCTGATTTCGGCCCGGTAGAGAGCCGGGAACTGGGCATCAATATCATTTTCCAGGATCATGTGCTGATACCTGCATTTTCCGCCCTGGAAAACATCTGGCTTGGACGGCCTTATCCCCGAAAAGGCGGTCTGATCCAGTGGAAGGAAATGGAAAAAGCGGCTCAGAAAAAAGGGGAAGAACTTGGGATCCATTTAGACCTGAAGAAATCCATTTTCCAGATGACTCCGGCACAGAAGAAATGCGTGGAAATTCTGAGGGCCATGATGAGCGACTGTAAGTTAATGATCTTAGATGAGCCTACTGCTTCTCTTTCTGATAAGGAAGCGAATTTACTATTCTCTATTATAAGGAACCTGAAAGCAAAAGGAACTGCTGTCCTTTATGTAACCCACAGGCTGGAAGAGATCATGGCGCTGACGGACCGGGTAACAGTGCTGAGAAACGGAGAACTGGTAAGTACCTGCGATACTGCCTCTACCAGCCAGAAGGAGCTGGTCCGGCTGATGAGCGGGAATGGGGAAGCGGATAGTAAACACATGATGCCTGACAGTACATGTTGTTCCCGGTCGGCAGCCACACAATCATTCCCTGCACTCACCATCTCCCATCTTTCCTCTGCCGACCACATTGTAAAAGACGCCAGTATCACCGTCCACACCGGACGCATCACCGGCATGTTCGGTCTTTGCGGCAGCGGACGGACGGAATTTCTGGAATGTATCTACGGCATCCGGCGCATATCCGGCGGAACCGTTGAAATCAGTGGGGAAAAGGTGAAAAAGCCCACTCCTGTTAATTCCATAAAAAAGGGCATCGCCTTTATCTGCGAAGACAGGCGGCGCAAAGCCATGATCCCGTCTTTTACAGTGGAAGAAAATATGAACCTTTCTTCTATTGACCATTATTCCAAAAAGGGGCTGTTTTCAACAACAGCTGCTGTTTCTGCTGCAAAAGATATGATAAACGCCCTAAAGATCCGCTGTACCGGCACTTCCCAGTCGGCCTGTGAATTATCCGGTGGCAACCAGCAGAAGGTGGTCTTTGCAAAAGCATTACTTACATCCCCCTCCATATGGTTGTGCGATGAACCTACACAGGCCGTAGATGTTGCCACCAGACAGCAGATCCACAGTCTGCTGCACCATCAGGCGGCAGAAAACAAAGCTGTTCTCTACGTTTCATCGGACCTTACAGAACTTTTGGAGATAGCTGATGAGATCGCAGTCATGGCATCCGGGAAAATACGTAAGATCTTTCCAAATAAGAATTTAAAGCCAGCGGACATACTGGCCTGCTGTTATGAAGCAGAAAGAGAGGAAACACATGAAAATGAAAGCATTTAAACATTATGGAACCGTAGCTGCACTGGCGGTGATCATCCTTATTTTTTCTATTCTCCGCCCGGCCTCTTTCTGCACAGTTAAAAACTTTCTTAACATCAGCAGACAGGCAGCACCATTGGCTATGGTGGCTTTAGGAGCTACTTTTGTAATGACCATCAATGAATTTGACTTATCCATTGGAAATATTGTAAGCCTTGGGGGCGTGATCGCTGCCCTGTTATCCATTAAACAGGTTCCTGTGGCTCTTTGTTTCCTGATTGCTGCTGTGATCTGCCTTTTGGTTGGCTGCGTAAATGGTATTGTAGTTGCCCGATTCCAGATTTTATCTTTTATTACTACTCTTGGTATGGGAACTGTATTAGACGGCGTGATCTACGGGCTCACCGGCGGTACTACCGTATTTAATGGTATTCCAAAGGCATTTACCATTCCCGGTATTTTAAAAATCGCAGGTATTCCCTTTATTACTTTGGTGGCAGTTGTTTTATACCTGGCATTTTATGTTTTCATGGGACATACTGCTCCGGGCCGGAAGCTGTATGCCATCGGCGGCAGCAAGGAAGCGGCTGAAGTAGCAGGAATTCCTATTTTCCGCTACCGGGTACTGGCATTTTCCCTATGTGGCGCGATTGCAGGTCTCGCAGGTGCTCTGGTGGCTTCCAGAGTCGGTTCTGCCAACACTACTGCAGGACAAGGCTATTTTCTCCAGTCTTATGCAGCCGTATTTATCGGCTGCACTGTATCTAAAAGCGGTGTTCCCTGTGTCGTGGGAACGCTGATCGGCGCAGCAGTTCTGGCGGTTTTAGCCAACGGTCTGACCATTTTGCAGATGCCAAGCTTTATGCAGAACATCATTACCGGCGGTATCATTATCCTGGCGGTTGTGATCCAGAAGATAGGGGCCGGAAAGAATTAACTTAGGGGGTAAAATTATGTTAGTTGCAACCTTTGACATTGGAACTACCGCAGTAAAGGCGGTAGCTGTACGTGACGATGGAGAACCGTTTTTTACAGGAAGCCAGGTGATCCATACAATAGAAAAAAATGGTTTTAAGGAACAGAACCCGGAAGAATGGTACAGTGCTTTCTGCGCCTTATCCCATGCTCTTACAGATAAAATATCGGCCAAAGACATTTCCGCTCTTATTTTTTCCGGTCAGATGCAGGATGTGATACCAGTTGGAAGTGACTTAAGATCTTTGGGAAATGCCATTCTCTACTCTGACGGACGGGCTGGCGCACAGGCAGAAGCCATTGAAAATGCAGTTGGCAGCGATACTATTACCGCTATTACAGGAAACCATTTTGACGGTTCCATGCCTCTGGCAAAGATCTTGTGGTTAAAGGAAAATCAGCCGGAGATCTATGAAAAAGCAGCTGCTTTTCTCATCAGTTCCAAAGACTATGTAGTGGCAAGACTGACCGGGAATTTCATTGGTGATATGACGGCCTGCGCTACTGCGGGAGCTATGGATCTGGAACATAAAACATGGTCTGAGCACCTTATAAACGATGCCGGACTGGATATAAACAAATTTCCAAAACTGCTCCATTCCCATGAACTTGCAGGCGTAATAGCAGAAAAGGGAGCTGCTGATACCGGCTATCTGCCCGGAACAAAAGTCTACGCAGGCACCGGAGATGCCGGGGCTACCACTCTTGCCAGTGGTATCTTAGCCCCTGGCGAATACAATGTAAACCTGGGTACTTCCAGCTGGGTGGCAGCTGTATCAAAAGGCCGTATGGACAGTGAAGGCGGCGGTTTTAACCTGGCTGCCATGCAAAAAGACTTATATATTAATGTAGTACCATTTTTAAACGGCGGAAATGTACACCGCTTTATTGCCCGGATCTTATCCCGCGAGCTGGACCATAAACCGGATTTCGCCTATATCTCCCACCTTTTAAAAAACCATGTTCCGGAAGCCATGGTGTCTTTTTCCTGCCCTATCTGACCGGTGAACGTTTCCCTATTATGGACAGCCATATCCGCGCTTCTTTCCTTGGCTTAAGCAGGATACCTCTGCCACAGACATGGCTGGAAGCGTATTAGAGGGGGTGGCATTTTCCATCCGACACGGCTTAGAGCTGTTTAACGCTCCGGCGGTAAAGCTTTCCATCATCGGCGGCGGAGCCAGAGAACTTGCCTGGTGCCAGATCTTAAGCAATGTAATGGGCCTTCCCGTCCACGTCTACAAGGACCCGGACCTACTGCCCGCACTTGCCATTGCATCAAGCGTTTCCTGGCCGAAAACATTATCCCGGATTACCAGTCCTTTATCCATGTATTAGAGGAAAAAGGCGGCTGCACCGTACTGGAACCGGACCCGGATGCTGTAAAAGCCTATAAACCTGTTTATGAGAAATATAAGACCATTTATCCTATGATACGTGAGTTTTATCATGAGGTGTAATCAAACCTCCCGGTATATCTTAATTTAGAAGATATGCCGGGAGATTTTTAGTCAGTTGCGATTTACTACATTTTTAAATATGCGTATTTATCAATCTGTCGATGCAGGATCGTCTGTACACGTTCCCGCACCTCATCTGAATATCCCTTTGCCTGTTCCAACAACTGATCCACATCCCGCTTTGTAAAGAAAAACTTTAAATTGCATCCATACAAGTGTTCCGAAACATCTAACTGCTCATCAAAATCAGTACTCACCGTTTTTGCCCAAACAGTTTCCATAAGATCAAAAGTATCTTCTCCTAATGGATAATCCAGTATTGTATCCGACAGCAGCCCGCCTCCATTATCAAAGATCGGGCAATATTTAAACATTCCTGCTCCATTCATTAAAACAGCAATATTATGGGTATGTCTGTCCTCATTTAGGAAAATTGCATCGATTGTAAGTAATTTATTCAGATAAATGCCAAATCCTCTTAAACCAGTCATCCGCTCTACCTGTCTTCCAGAAACCGCAACCTCTGCTCTGCATCATCCATCTTCCAAAGCATTTGGTTCAAACTATTTCCATACATTTTTTGAAACAACCGCTCCAAAGTTATGATCTGCCAGTCCTCTGATAAAAAGTACGGCTTTTTACTCCCTGATAGACCTGACGCTTATACTTAATTTCTTCCAGATCATATCGCACAAACTCTTCTGGTTTTAATGTAGATTTTATCAGTAAATGAGAGATCATATACTCTGCCAACCCTTCATATCCAGTATAATCCGCTTTATACCAAATTCCTGCATTTTCCCATTTCAACTGATTTCCTTTTGAGGACTGACGGTCCTGCATTCGTTCATTTTGTTCAAATAACTCAATCATCGCCATTCCTCCTATCGCTCGATCCTGATCCAAAAATCGTCCTCTGCCATTCTTCCCTCTGTTTTCTGAATGATCAGGTATGGATCATAAAATGGGATTCCAAGATCTCTTAACACCAGTTTCATCTTATCTCTCGTTCTAGGGAAGCATCTTGATTCCAAAAATTCATTATAATCCTCAATGGTTGGATTTTCCTTGATCCCAAATGCCCTAAACTGGATATTATCTACATAATTACGAATGTGAACAATTTTTTGCATTTCACCCACATCAATCAGGTACATGGCGTATCCTTATACATGTACCATATACGAACCGGCAGTTCTCTGGGTGGGATCATAAGTGTCTGTATATATTCCGCATCCCGGTCCAATAACTTCATCAAAAGCGCCATAGGACCTTTCGTAACAGTCCCTTCACGCTCCAGACGTTCCACAGTCGGCTTGGAGCAACCCAACAGTCCCGCAAAATCTCTCTGGGTCAAGCCTAATTTTTTGCGCAGCATTTTTACCTCTTCTGCGCTCACTGTTTCTTTTATTGCAAACTTTTTTTCATCCATATTCGCCCTTCTCCACACCTTTATCTCTATTTTTATTATAGTATTATTTTTCCTTGTTTCAATAAAAATAATCATTTTGATGATTTTTTATTGGTATTTTGTCATCAATATGATGACTTTTAATTTTGTAATACGGGATTATACCATTTTTAAGCTTATGTTCAAACTTCCTTCACAATTATTCTATATTGTGATTTAATAGCCACTGAACGAACCGCCTGCAAAAGCAGGCAGTGGAACGCGTAAGCACGGGGTTCGTGGGTAATACAAAGGAGGTCTTAACAGTGAAAGCATCTGTTTTATATAAATGGCTGACTTACAGCGCTATTGCCATCAGCATCCTTTTGTGTCTGTTTATGCTCCAGGCAGGGCTTAAAGGCAATTTCCGGTCTGTTGATGCATTTCAGGCTTACATACGTGGGTTTGGGCTGTTTGCGCCTTTTGTGTTTGTGTTTATACAGGCGTTTCAGGTAGTTGTGCCGGTGCTGCCGGGATTTATCGGCTGCGTAGCCGGTGCTTTGCTTTTTGGCAGTGTATGCGGATTTGTTTATAATTATGTGGGGATCTGCGCCGGCTCGATCATCGCATTTTTCCTTGCAAAACATTTTGGTATCCCCCTGGTGCAGGCCATGTTTCCATCCAAAAAATATAATGTATGGACAGAGCGGATCAAGAGAGCCAGAAGCTATGATGTGCTTTTCGCTCTTTCCATTCTTTTGCCATTGGCACCGGATGACTACTTATGCTACTTTTCCGGCCTTATTAATATGTCAGTGAAGAAATTTGTCCTTATCATCCTTCTGGCAAAACCATGGTGTATCCTGTTTTACAGTTTCGGCACAGGAATGCTCATACAATAAATATTGATTATGATAACAACACATTACTTACATAATGATTCTTAAGAGAAATGTCATTTGATTTTCAGGCATAGATAGGATACAATCGAAGATATCCCAAAAATTGGGGATAATTGTAAATAAAACACTTAGATAAGGATCCTATTTTAACATGCTTGGAAGAACACATTTTTTCATTGGTATATCTGCTGCTTTGGCAGTGATGCAGCCCTCCTCCATGCCTACTTTAGTAGCTGGTGCGGGGGCTGCTGCTATTGGCGGCATGATCAGCGATATCGACTCCGGAACCTCTCAGGCCCACAGAGAGGCTGACAAGATCATGACAGCAGCCATTGCTGTTACCGCCATCGTCATTTTGGCAGATTATAAATTTCATGTGGGCATTTATGAACGCCTGATGCGAAACAGCAGTATTGCCAGACTTCTCACCGGCGCATGGCATTTATCATCATCTGCACCTACGGCTCGTCGCAGCCCCACCGCTCCTTTATGCATTCCTTTTTATCCCTGTTCATGCTCACGGCATGCATAGATGTGATCTACCCGGATGCCGCCCCTTATTTTGCCGTTGCCTACGCTTCCCATCTGCACTGGATCTGTTAAATTACAGGCGTCTGCGACTGATCTGCCTATGAAGCGTGGCTTTTCCCTGGGGTTCTGTTCTTCCCAAGGGCTCATCAACCACCTGCTCATGTCCGCCGGAATGGTCTGTGTCGTCCTGGAACTGGTCACTTCTATCCCCGCAAGACGGCTGGCAGAGCGGATTTTTTCTTTTTTACCTTTTTGAATAATGATTTTTAATTAGTATTACTTATATATCATACGTCATTTTTCACAAAAATTAATTATACTATTGATTTTTGAAATTTTTACGTATATTCTATAGGTAGATAACAAAAAAATCCCATTTAATTAAAATTCAAACATTGTGAGGTAGAAAGATGAAGCCAGTTAAAGAAGGAAAAGTACGTGAGATCTATGACAACGGCGATAGCCTGATCATGGTCGCTACCGACCGCATCAGCTGCTTTGATGTGATTCTCCATAATACTGTTACCAAGAAAGGTACGGTTCTGACCCAGATGTCTAAATTCTGGTTTGACTACACAAAGGACATTCTTCCAAACCACATGATCTCTACTGACGTAAAAGATATGCCTGAATTTTTCCAGACTCCTGAATACGAAGGCAAGAGCATGATGTGCCGCAAGCTGAACATGCTTCCTCTGGAGTGCATCGTCCGCGGTTATATCACAGGAAGCGGCTGGAAGAGCTACAAGGAAAACGGTACTGTATGCGGCATCAAGCTTCCTGAAGGCTTAAAGGAATCTGATAAACTGCCTGAGCCGATCTTCACACCTTCTACCAAGGCTGAGATCGGTGATCACGATGAAAATATCTCCTATGAGCAGAGCATTGACCATCTGGAGAAATACTTCCCGGGAAAGGGAAAAGAATACGCTACCAAACTGCGTGACTACACCATCGCTCTTTACAAGAAATGTGCTGACTACGCTTTAAGTAAGGGCATCATCATTGCTGATACCAAGTTTGAGTTTGGTCTGGATGAAGAAGGAAATATCGTTTTAGGCGATGAAATGCTTACTCCTGACAGCTCCCGTTTCTGGCCGGCAGAAGCTACGAACCAGTCATTCCCAGCCATCCTTTGACAAGCAGTTTGCCCGCGACTGGCTGACTTCCCATCCGGGAAATGACTGGACACTGCCAGAAGAGATCGTTCAGAAGACCATTGATAAATATCTGCAGAGCTACAAGATGCTGACTGGCAAAGAATTATAAAAACAAAAGCCCCCATAACAGAACGCCTGGTTTTCCTATTCTCCAAAGTTTCCTCCTTGGAACTATTACAGGAACGCCAGGCGTTCTTTTTATTGGTTATCATGATGATCAAAATAGATCCTATTTTTTCAGTTCCTCATAAAAGCTTTAAGCTGTTTATTTGCGATCCATTTCATATACTCCCCTTCCAGGTATCTTCCCGGCTGCCAGTTCTGGATGATCTGGTTCCTCTTTATATCTTCTTCCAGGTATTCTTTCAGTTTCTCCAGGCTCATTTCCCCATCCCCATATTTTTCCTGATACCGCTGATAAAGGGACATATAATAACATTCCAGCTGTCCGCTCCAGCGCTCCTCCAGGGCAAATAAGCGGTCAAATTCCCGGATCTTCTCTTTCGTCTCCGGCACAGCATCTTCCTTTGGAAGCATTTTTACCACTTCGCTGTCCTTATCCCCGGGATTTTCAAATTTCAGCTGCACGGCATCTTTTACTGTATCCAAATACGGCAGAAAGATCCGTCCAATATCCCTTGTTTTTCCCTTTAACGGGCTTTTCGTACCCTTAAAACTGGTATTGCAGGTGGTACAGCAAAAATACAGATTATAGGGATGGAGACTTAAGCAGGGATACTTGGATTTTGGAAAATAATGTTCCACATCCTCGTCTGTTTCCCCATTCGTTACCGGCTGTAAGCACACAGGACAGATCCTGCGGATCTTTTCATTCTTTCCCTTAAAATAGTCCTTTGCCAGCTCTTTCCTGCTGTAAAAAGACCGTGACATCCCTTCTAAACGAAAATGGGTGGTACACAGGACCACATCATAAAAATACCCGAAAAAATCCCGGAGTATCTTCTGAGCCGCTTCAGGAAGCTGGTCACTTTCCAGGTTGAATTTTCCCTTTTCCCAGGCCTTTTTGTCCATGAATTCCATATCATGTTTCACTGCTTCGTAAATTTCTTCCCGCTTTTCCTGGTCCATGCGAAAGAGCCGGTCCACAGCACGGCGCATATTCTTTCCATTATCTGTATCACGCTCATACAACCGGTAAAACCAGGTGCCGTTCTCCGGTGAAAAGTCCAGCCAGTCCTCTTTTTGAAACACATTTCCCGGCTGGTTTTTCGCAAACTCAAAAACGGATAAAAGAAAATGGCTGATCTCCATCAGATCCTGTTCCTGTTCTCCTACGTCCATATTCCAAAACATCTTCTGTCACCTCTTTTCGTTCCAAAAGTACCTAACCTTTTATCCTGTCATTTTTCTCTAACAAGCATACAGCTGTTCCTGCAGGCGAAATCTCTGGTAACCGGGACCGATCTTTGAAATAGCCTGGGCCAGCTGTTCCGGATCCGTTTCTGCCATTAGTTCTTTAATCGTGTCCGATGCGAAACCACCAATAGAAGAAGCCTTAAACACCTGCTTTGAAATGCTGTCGCGGCCTGCTGCAAAGGTGGAGATCTCCAGCTCTTTTACTTCTGTCCTGGAACCTGTAGGATTTTCAAACAAATGGATCTGCGACCGCATGGCATCTGTTAAGATCAGGTCTGAATGTGTGGCTACCAGAAACTCATTTCCGCTGGTCCCATCCATACTGCACATGGCATATACAAAGCGGACAAAATCCCGGCTCCAGTCATCATTAAAATGCACATCCGGCTCATCATAAAGGAACAATGTATTTTCCCCACAGTGATTTTGTGCCATAAGGATCAGGCCGATCCGGGCCAGCCACATTAACTCACCGTCGCTTAAGTCCTCCATTTCATATAAGCCACGTTCATCCCCGTTACGGTAGGAAAAATGGATCTCCCGGATCACACCTTCCCTCCAGGCAGTAAGGAGGGTTGAGATAAGAGCAAATGGGTTTCCGTCAAAGTAGCGCTGAAGCATGGGATGATAAAATACTTTCTCCCTTCTGCTTCCCAGGACTCAAACAGGAATACAGCTGCCGTTTCACCGGCAAGGCTTCCGTCCTCTTCCAGCCGGTCTGTAGAAGTCCGGTGGATCACACAGTTGCTTAAGGCTTTTCCCTTTACATCCTGGCTTAAAAGCCGCCGCAAAATACTCATCTGGGGCCGGTCTGCTGCCTCTTCCAGCCTGGTATCATCAATACGAAGGGAAAATGCCGCAGGGATCAGACGGATGTTTAACCGTTTCAGAAGTTTTTTCCGGAGTGTTGGCATATCGCAGAGCCTTTTCACTGATACGGTCATCCTGCATATCAAAAGGCATCACTGCAAACAATGCAGGTAAGATAAATTTAGATGTAACCGCATCCAGAAACAGCACTCGCGGATTTACATCTAACCGCTCATAAAAGGATAATATCTCTTCTGCCGCCTCCCCTCTTGCAACACTGCTTTCTCCCGGGTGTTCCTCTTTTCCAGATACCGGACCTTCTCCATTTTCAACATCCATAGCCAGAGACAGATCATACAGATCACTGGCAAGAGAAGCCCTTGGGGAACGGATCAGGATATCTTCCATAGAGCTGTTGGCTCCGGAGCAATACGAAATGATCCGGTCCGGCAGATACTCATCCGGTATGGAATATAGCTGCTGGGTTTTCCCATTTTTTTCCAGTTCTACATATAATTTTCTCCGCCGCCCGGAAGCATCGCAAAAGCCCTTTTTCTGGGGCTTTACATAAATTCCTGTCCCATCCGGCATCCGGTATTTTAACTCAAAGATAAATCCCGGCAGTTCATTTTGCATGATACGGGTAAAAATAAGCCCCACAGCCTCCAACACACTGGACTTTCCGGAGCCATTACAGCCGATGAGGAAATCCACAGGCACAACCCCTGTCTGTTCCTTAAACTGCAGTTTCAGGCGTTTCAATCCTTTGTAACCATCTATGTATAAGTATTCCAGTTTCATGTTTTATCTCAGACCTCCCTGATATCAGCACCGTATTCCGGGATCTGATATTTTTGTATGGTAATGGGATGACCTGCACTGTCCCGTACCTCTTTTTCTCCCATATAAAGTTTCTGGGGAACCGTCTTTTCCAGAAAGCCCAAAGCTTCCAACAGCCTTGCAGAAGCAAGGGCATCCTGTACTGAGTATCCCTTTTTGTGGATCTGCTTAAACACCGTATGTACCGGTATTGCCTCCTGTGACTGGGCATAGATACGCAGGATCTCCATCTGGAAATCAGACAGCATGGTAAAAAGAGACTGCAATTCCTGTGGAATACGGCTCTGCCAGTCTGTAATGCCTTCTGTTGGCTGGCTGACATTTCGCACATTTCCGATTCCGTAGCTCTCCCTGAATAAAGCAGGCTCCGGGTCTGAAAGGTCTTCCTGTTTTCTAAAGCCTTCTGTTAAACCGGCTGTGAAAGCCAGTGACAGCATGGATTTAAAATAGCGTATCTCCAGTTGCTGTATTTTATGTAACCGTTTTCTTATTTCTTTTGTTCTTTCTACTATTTTTATAAAAGAGACCTGCTCTGTTTGTGAAAGGACCGGTACAAACATATCTGTTTCGTGTTCTGCAGGCAGTACCCGTGTTTTTAAAGAAACCCATATAGGCCGGAGCACAGGAGAAAGAAATTCCTCGTCCCGGCTTATTTTTCCTTCTTTTAAAGCAGACCGGGCTATTTTTCCAAAAGCATTTTCCAGGATCCTGTTCAACGTATCTTCCGATCTCCTGCTTCTTTGCATCAGTCTTCTGGCCCGTTTTAATTGATCCACAATGACCTGCTGCTCCTCTAAGCAAGGGAATACCACAGGAATACCCGACAGCTGTTCCTTCGTCAGATTTGGAACAGTCACCGCATTGGCCCGCTCTATAAGCCATGGGCGGTAAAATTCCAGATAAAAGCAGGCATATTCCGGCAGGATCTGTCCTTCATCAAAGATCATGGCCTGGATCGCCTGGTTCACTACCAGATCGCAGCCTGCAATAGCACTTTTTCCAATAGTTCCTGATACAGAAAGTAACACAGCGCCTCTGGCACGATGAGCCACGGGATCTGGTCTACTCCTTCTTTGGTAAGATAATTTTCTGTTTCACAAAGAAGTCCTTCTTTCATATCTCCCACTCTTGCCCACGGAAGGCTTTCCGGTCCAGGAGTTTTCGTATAATAATCAGCCCTTGAACGGTTTAAGGTGGTTCCTCTGATCCATCTGGATACCACCTGGCTCAGAGGTTTCTGCTTCCAGTTTTCCACTTTTACATTACCTCCTTAAGAAGTTCATTTAACTTCTTTGTAATCTCTTCCTGTTCCTTAAGCATCTCCTGCAAAAGAAGAGCCGGGTCCTCTATTTCCAGATTGATCTGCTCTTCCGGTCTGTAATTTTCCGGCAGAAGGTTCCATTTTCCCGCTCGATCTGATCCACATCTGCAAACCAGAAACTGTTGTACTGCCAGTTTGCAGGAACCTTTATACCGTTGCGGTTTTCCACCGTTTTTTCCCTGCGGGAGCGCTCCCATTTTCCATAATAACTGTCTCTCTGGCTCCATACCTCTTCCAGACGTTCATATTCTTTCTGCTGCTTTTCCTTATCTTCCTGCTTTTCCAGATTATAATACAGTACTCTCTGGGTATGTCCTTCCCAACCGCCGGACATAAAAGGCTTACTGAATACCATGACACCGGAGCGGACACCGCTGTACATGAAAGTATCCTCCGGCAGTGAAATGATTGCTTCCAGGGAATAGGACTGAAGAAGCCATTTGCGTACCTTCATACTTTCTGTGCGGTTTGCAAATAAAAAGCTGTTGGGAACGATCAGCATTGCTTTTCCATCGAAATTTAACGCCTGCATGCTGCGGATCAGCTCCATGTGATAACGTCCCCTGACTGTTTTCAATTCTCCCGGAAGCTGATCGATCAGTTCTTCGTCTTTTATGGTATCGGTTCCATAAACAGGATTGCTGATCACCAGATCACAGGACTCATACAGATCCGCCCGTGCCCCGTCTTCTAAATGCAGTTCCATCTCAAGACCGGAAAGCTGTGACATGATCACGGCTGCCGCCCACATTTCTTCATCCTTCTCGTAGCCCATAAGCCGGAGATTTTTTAAGTACCGGGAAGCTGCCATTAAAGCACTCCCTGCACCGCACTGGTATCTAAAACCACCAGGCCTTCATTTCCCGCCATCATCCCTTCCGGAAATGTGAGCAGACGAAGAAGCGGCTTTGCTGTTTCTTCCGGAAGGAGATACCTGTTTTTACCGCCTTTGCTGTAAAGGCAGAAATGAAAGATCTCTTCAAGAGCCGTCTGAAACATTTCCCGAACATTTTGGGAACCTTCATATTCCCCGGTATCCCCAGATCCATCCTGTTCGCCCGGTGCCCACAGCTGCACCAGTTCCTCTGATACAGTCATAAGCTGACGTTTTACCGTTCCTTTTAGCTTATGACGGCCTTCCAAAAGGCGCTCCAGATCCGCCTTTCCTTCTGTATCCACCTTACACTTCAAAAGCAGCATACACCCAAAATCCCGAAACATCCCCATAAGGTCTTCGGAATACTCCATACGGTAAAAATCAGCCGCTTCCTTAAATTCCTCAACGATTTCATTTATCTTTCTATTCTGGTCTGATGTCAGCATAGTTTTATCGCTCCTTTATCCGAAGTGAATTTAACAACTCACCCAAGTCCACTTACAGCCCTGCGTCAACGCGCTCTACTGTTCTGCGCTCATTATATCCCACTTCGCCCTAACTTAAAAGTAAAAAGAATGTGCCCCAACATAAAAAAGCACCTGGCAGCGTTATTTTCCAACTGCCAGGTGCCTTGTTTTACAGATCGATCTGCATTCTTATATTACTGATATTTAATCAAAGAAGGTTCCAGCCTTGATCTGCTCAACTGCCTCTAAGTACTGTTTCTGGATGTCTTCCGGAACGATGGAAGAGAAGGTACATACACTTAAGCAGCCATTGCTCAGATCGCCATAAACTGTCTTATTTCCGAAAGTTCCGTCTTCAATATCCTTCATACAGGTCTTTACCAGTGCTGCATTGTCTGTTACAACAGAGCATGCGATCACCGGATCATCAGCAGAACCTAAATCTCCAGGCTGTCCAATATCATATCTGCCTTCCTGGCCCGCCAGCGCTTCTCTTGCACCGGTATCTACTGCAGACGCATCACCAAACATGACATCTACATCATAAGTTGTCACCATAGATGCTGCGATCTCTTTGCCCTTTGCAGTATCACTGAAAGAGCCTGCATAAGCGGAAGATACCTTGATGTCAGGATTGATCTTCTGGCTGCTTTTTCATAGCATTCTACCTTTGCTTTTGTGGTATCCAGCTCCATGCCGCCGATAAATCCGATATTGTTGGTCTTGGACATCAGTCCTGCCAGAGCACCTGCCATGTAACCGATCTGCTCTGCATCTGGAAGGATAGACTGGATATTGTCAGTCTCAACAGTACCATTTAACAGTGCAAATTTAATCTCCGGGTATTCCTCTGCCACCTGCTTTACTGCATCTGTATACTGGTTGCCTGGCGCAAAGATCAGGTCATATCCCAGTTCTGCATAATCAGTCATAACAGTGGCATAATCAGAGGTTGCCACATTGTCTGTGTAAACGGTTTCCCAACCTTTCTCAGCTGCAGCATCTACCATTGCCTGATAGCAGCTTGCGCCCCATCCACCATCTGATACAGAGGTGTCAGAGATCATGGCTACCTTGTAACCACCTTCCTTTGCTTCCCCGCCTGCTGCTTCGCTGCTTTCAGCTTCAGAACCAGTTTCTGCCGCTGTTGTGTCTGCGGATCCTGCAGCTGCTGTTGTCTCTGTTTTTCCAGAACCGCCACAGCCTGCAAGGCTTACTGCAGCAAGAGCTGCCGCCAAAACTACAGATGTCATTTTCATGTTGCGTTTTTTCATAATCTATTCCTCCTATATATAAAATAATTTTTACTTTTTCATCGTTTTTCTTATCGTTCTTCCCTGTAATACGGCTGTCCATTTGCCTTCGGACCGCTCTTTTTAATGCCAAAAAATGCAAGTACAAACAGGGTACACAGATACGGGATCATCTGAAGGATCTGATAAGGAGTGGACGGGCTTAACAGCTGTAAGCGGATCTGCAGCGCATCACAGAAGCCAAAAAGCAGACATGCAAACATAACTCCTGTTGGCATCCACCGTCCAAAGATAACTGCTGATAAGGCAATAAATCCGCGGCCTGCCACAATGCCTTCTGAATAGGTACTTGTATAACAGATGGTCAGATATGCACCGCCGATACCGGCCAGGGCACCGCATATGATGCAGGCAATGTATTTCTGGAGAACTACATTAATTCCCAGTGTTTCCGCTGCCTTTGGGAACTCACCTACAGCCTTGAAATTCAGTCCCGCCTTTGTACGGTTTAAAAATACCGCTGTCACGGCAACCAGAAGATATGCCCCATACACAAGAGGACTCTGCTGAAAGAAGATACTTCCGATCACCGGGATCTTGCTGAGTACCGGGATGGGCATGATCCCCATAGACACGCCCTGGATCAGTGTAGACGTATCAGAAAAGGAAAGCCGGTAAATAAAAGATGCCAGCGCCGGAGCAAAAATATTGATCGCCATACCATAAACGGTCTGTTCCGCGCAAAGGGTAATGGTGCAGAAAGCGTAGATCATATTGGTAGCAATACCGGAAAGAGCGCCTGCTAAAACTCCCGCCCAGGGACTTCCTGTTTCATATCCCACCAGAAAGCCCACCAAAGCACCAATGGCCATAATGCCGTCCAGACCGATATTGACCATTCCGGCACGCTCTGAATAGGTTTCCGCAAGAGCCACCAAGAGGATGGGCGTTGCCATGCGCACCGTTGAGAGCAGAAGCTCTGTGAGAAAATTCATTGTAAAAAATGATGCCATCAGCCCTGCGCCTCCTTTCTCTTTCCATGGTTTATAAGGAACTGCTTGATCGCCGGAAGTTTTAATAATGCGGTTCCGGCTACTGCAAAGATAATGACCAGAGCCTGAATGATATCCACCACAGAGCTTGGTACCTGCGTGGCTGTCTGCAAGGTACTTGCGCCCTTTCGCAGCACTGCGAAAATGCAGGCCACAATAGCCGTTCCCAATGGATTTAGCTGGGCGATCAGTGCAATTGCCACGCCATCGAAACCAAAGCCGGAGCCAAAACCGCTCATAAGCCGGAACTGTTTTCCATGAAGTTCTATGCTTCCTCCAAGTCCTGCAATAGCGCCTGAAGTGATAAAAGAAAACAGGATGTATTTATTAACGGGAAAACCATTGAAAAATGCCGCTGTTGCGTTCATTCCCACTGCCCGCAGCTTAAATCCTTTGGACGTATAAAAAATGAAATAGTATAAAACCGCTGCAAGCAAAAACGCCGCCAGAACACCCCAATGGGCTGGAAATCCTTTTGAAATACCGGCAATCTTCATACTGTCTGCCACTGCAACAGTCTGTGGAACACTGCCGTCACGCAAAAGGGTTGTATACACATATCCCATAAACAGCGTTGCCACATAGTTGAGCATGATGCTGACGATCATTTCATTTAAGCCTCTGGTGATCTTTAAAATACCAGGAATAGCGCCCCAGATGCCCCCTGCAACGGTTCCTGCAAGAAGGCTTACAAGAAGTCCGCCCATTCCTGCGTCACCCAGTTTTGCAGAGACAAAGATACTGGTAACGGCGCCCATGATAAACTGTCCTTCACCGCCCAGGTTAAAAACGCCGCACTTATAAGCAAAGGCTGCTGCAAGTCCGGTAAAGATCAGCGGACATGCAATTACTAAAGTCTGCCCCATCTTACGTCCGCTTCCAAATGCTCCGGAAAACAGGTATCCATAAGCTTCCACCGGATTTTTCCCCAGACACAGGATAATGATCCCTCCTGCTATAAATGCGATCAGGATCGACAGAATGGGGATCAGGATCTTTGCCAGATTATCTTTTACTTTCATTTCCCTATTCCTCCTTTCCTGCCATTGCCAGGGATATTTCTTCTACCGGCGGATTTTCACCGGGATAAATGCCCATAACCTGTCCTTCAAACATGACCATGATCCGGTCTGAAAGTTTTAGGACTTCATCAAAATCCGCACTGATCAATAAGATCCCACAGCCCTTGTCCCTTGCTTCGATCATGGTATCGTGTACATACTGGGACGCCCCAATATCCAGACCTCTGGTTGGATGGACCGCCACCAACAGCTCCGGATGATTTTCCATTTCCCGGGCTAAAATGATCTTCTGCTGATTGCCGCCGGATAAGTTTCTTGCTTCCTGCTCAATAGAAGCACAGCGGATATCATTCTTTTTCTGAAGTTCCAGGGCAAACTTCCGGATCGCTTTTTTCTTTAATAAAGCGCCGTGTGCATAGGAAAAACGAGGTTCTTCCGTGGCCTTTAAAACCAGATTTTCTTCTACTGTCATATTTCCTACCAGCCCCATTTTGTTCCGGTCCTCCGGAACATGGGACACGTTGGAAAGGATAAAGCCATTTGGCGCAAACTGGGCAACCTTGCGGGAATTTAAGTCTACTTCTCCGCCGTCCGGCGCAATAACTCCCGTTACCAGCTGGGCAAGCTGTGACTGTCCGTTGCCGTCTACTCCGGCCACTCCCAGGATTTCTCCCTTTCCTATGGAGAAGCTTACGTTATTTAAACCGCTGTGTTTATGGTCCTTCTGATAATCCACATGGAGCAGACGCAGCACATCTTCTCCCGGTTCTGTCACTTTTTTATAAGCACTGACTGTCATCTCATGGCCGATCATCAGATTTGCAAGCTGTGCCCCATCTGTGTCCTTTTTATCCACTGTAGTAATAGTCCGGCCGGCCCGAAGGATGGTTACCCGGTCACTGACCGCCATTACCTCACGCATTTTGTGGGAGATAAAAATAACAGACTTGTTTTCTGCCGTCAGTCTTCCCATAATAGAGAAAAGACCTTCTACTTCCTGGTCTGTCAGCGCTGCCGTTGGCTCATCTAAGATCAGAAGCTCCGCTCCCCGGTAAAGAGCCTTTAAAATCTCTACACGCTGCTGTTCGCCTACAGAAATCTCATTTACCTGCTTATCCAGATCTACTTCCAGTCCGTATTTTTGTGAAAGCTCCAGGATTTCCTTTTTCCGTTCTTCTTTTTTAATGAAAATGGAACTGTCCTTTTTCGTTCCAAGGATAATATTTTCAAATACTGTCATGGCATCCACCAGCATAAAATGCTGATGCACCATTCCGATCCCCAGTTTTACCGCTGTTTTTGGTGAATCGATCTTTACCTTTTTGCCTTTTAACCAGATCGTACCGGAAGTAGGCTGATACAGCCCGATGAGAATATTCATCAGGGTACTTTTTCCTGCACCATTTTCACCCAGAAGTGTATGGATTTCGCCTTCTTCAATAGACAGATTGATATCCTTGTTGGCATAGACTGCACCAAACTGCTTGGTGATCCCTTCCATTCTTAAAAGCTCCGCCATATTCATCCCCCTCCTTTTCAATTTCAATGCTTATAAATAAAAAAAGGAAATGAACATGCTGAAAGAACATGTCTTTCAGCGATTCACTCCCTTGTAAATCCTATGACCTGTAAACTGACCTACATTATAAACAGACAGATTCCTGATGTCAATTATTCCCTCTTTTTCTTAATAAAATTATCCCATCATGGTTTTCAGGGTTACCATGATGGGATAATTCTTTCATTTTTTCTGAATTTTCCTAAGATTCTATTGTATTTGTCTCTTCTGCCAGCTTTTTCCGCATTCTTTTATCTTCATACATTTTTTCATCTGCTTCACGGTACATTTTATCATAATCTACTGCGCCGTAAGCCATGCTGCTTCCCATAGAGAACCTCAGATCAACGGTAAGTCCGTCCCGCAGCCGGACCTTCTGTCCGCTCTGAAGCGCCTTCAGGGCTTCTATTTTCTGCACAAGCGCTTCTTTCCCATACTTATAATAGAACAATGTAAATTCATCACCGCCCTGACGGCAGAGAATGCTGTTTTCACCTGCTTCCTGTTTCAGCATTTCTGCAATCCTTTTAAGGTACTCATCACCATTTTCATGTCCGTAAGTGTCATTAACCATTTTCAGACCGTCAGCATCTACCATAACAGCAGCGCAGTAATATGGTTCCCTGCATTCTTCCAGTATTTTGGAAAGCCTGGTATCTCTGCCAGTCCGGTTAAACAGCCCCGTCAGCTGGTCATGATCTCTCTGGTATTCGATCTCCCTGCGCTTGCGGATCTCCTCTGTAACGTCCGTAATAACACCGAAGATCTCTTCGCCCTCCTGGATCTCTTCAATTTTTAAATATTTACCATTTCCTACAGCAAATATCTCATTTTCACCTGCAACCGGCTCTTTTTGCATGGTTCTAATATATTTCTTGAAATCTTCCCAGTCAGAAGGCAGCTTCCAGGCAGCTTCTGTGCCGGTCTTTAAGATCTGAAGAATATCACCTGTAAAACGGACTCTCTTCATTTGCCGGTTGTACTCATATACACCAATGTGCATATCCGTCTTTCCAAGCACATATGTCATTTTCCTGTCATTGACTAACAGGCTCTGGAGCATTTCATTAATATAACGGCTCAGTTCAAAAAATTCCCTGCTGCTGTGGACATCAATCTTGACGTTTAAGTCACCCATGGTTATCTTATGCAACTTTCCGTTTACTTCCCCGATCTTCTGGACTACCTCCCGGTCCAGATACCGGGTCTAGGAACGTTTTCCATTGATCATACCGGAAAAACCTTTTGTACTATGGATCTTTTCCGTATTTAAACCAATTTCCTTCATGTCCATTCCCACTAATTCTGTGTCCGTAGCACCTACGATCTTTTCTGTTTCTGCATTTACCGCAAAGTAGCTGGTATCCGGGTTGACACAAAGCTGGGAAAAAATATAAGGCAGTTCATTTTTTTCTGTTACTTTGGATACATTTACCGGTTCAATTCCCGCTTCCACGATAAATTCCCCGGTGCTGTTCCACATAGCTGAATACTGCATCAGCTTATGCTCTGCTGTATTCGGCTCTATATCCTGAACCATTTTCAGGGATTTGTCCTTAAGCATAGGCTTAAAATAATTCATCTGCTCCCCGGAGTCAAAGCTATAACCATAATACTGGGGATGGGTTCCGGAAACGATCTCGCCTGCAGCATCAATAATGTGGATCTCATCTACTTCCATAAATTCCGCGATCTTACGCAGTTCATACAGATCATTTCTTGCCCCGGTGTTCTTCTCCAGAATATAGCAATGGCCTCTGTATTATGAAGACATTTCGCAGCATATTCCTGGCGCAGCCTGGTAAGTTCCTTCTGATTCTCCTCCAGCATCTTATCCATCTGCTCAAAGATCTTATCCGCCGTCCCCTGCGCCCGGCTCTGCTCATTTGCTATATTCAATGCCGTAATGCTAATAAGGATCACACTTACCAACGCAAATGTGACCTTATACATATAACTCCATATGGATTTCTTTAAAGTACGCACGACTTCTCCTTACTTGCTATATGCACACCTACGCCGTGTACATATACTTGCATCTTCCCCGCTTTTGAGAAAGATTATCACGCCTTCGGTTACAAGAATTATAGCAACTTTAGAGAAGTTAGGCAAGTTTTCATCGGTTTTAATTGGCTGAATTTTCAATCTGGCTTATGATTTATCCCGTCATTTTCTTTAAATACTCCAACATTATCCCCGACACCACGGAATTGGCTGTCTTTGAAAATGCCAGTCCCAGGGTCCGGTGTGAAGCTGGTTCTAAGGGCCTGGATTCTACATCGTCTCTGGCAAAGGCTTTTAGTACCATTTTCTGGGAAATGGTGACGCCTAATCCGCTTTTTACAAAGGCCATGATCAGTGTATCGTCCCGGAAGCTGTAGGTGATCTTCGGCTTTACGGAACATTTTGCTAATAAATGCTGGATATCATTGTCGCAGCCAGGTGTTTCTATAATTAAGGGATACGAAAACAGTTCTGACACTGTGACCCGTTCTTTTTCTGTAAGTGGATGCCCCTTAGGCATCACTGCACACAGCGGGTCATCCATCAGTGGATAAAATTTCAGGTCGTCTGCCACAATAGATGACAGGAAACCGCAGTCCACCTGTCCGTGGATGATCCAGTCACGGATCTCATCGTAATTGCCGTCAAAGATCTCTACCTGCACCTTTGGATAATGTTCTTTGAAGAAATGGATCACTCCCGGCATCCACAACGCTGTAATACTGGAAAAGCTTCCTACCCGCAGCTTTCCTTCGATCTTATGATTAATATTAAAGGCCGCCTGGCGCAGCTTTGCCTTCTGGTTTACCATTTCCTGAATATAAGGAATCAGTCTGGCTCCGTTGTCTGTAAGTATGACTCCCTTTTTTACTCTGGCAAACAGCCGGACTTCCAGTTCTTCTTCCAGTCCAGCCATCATCTGGCTGATGCCGGACTGTGTGTAATTTAATGCCTCTGCCGCCCCGGAAAAGCTGCCGGTCTCGCACACCTTTAAAAATATCTCATATCTGTCTTTCTGTTCTTTCATAAATTTATCTATAGCCCCATATCCAGTACAAAAAATTATATATAGTCATAAAAACATTTGTTTTACTGATATTATAACATGTGCTATTCTGGTATGACAAGCAAGTTCAGCTATAGATAATTTTAGGGGGATTCTTTTTCATGAATAAGAAGAAAAGTAATTTTTCCGGCCAGTTAGGTTTTGTTTTAGCTGCTGCCGGCAGTGCCGTAGGCGTGGGAAACCTGTGGCGTTTTCCGTATCTGGCGGCAAAGGACGGCGGAGGACTGTTCTTAGTCATCTATCTGGCACTGGTCTTAACATTTGGATTCACACTGCTGGCATCTGACATTGCCATTGGCCGCAGAACAAAAGAAAGCGCTATCGGGGCTTATACCCAGATGTCGCCTAAATGGAAATTTCTAGGAATTTTAACCTTTCTTGTTCCAGTCCTGATCATGACCTACTATGCTGTTATCGGCGGCTGGGTCACAAAATACGCAGTTGTCTATCTCACCGGACAGACTGCCGCTGCAGCCCAGGACAATTATTTTACCTCATTTATCACTTCACCTGTATCACCTGTCCTGTTTGCCCTTTTATTTATGGGCGTAACAGCGTTTATTGTATACAATGGTGTGGAAGGCGGTATTGAACGTGTTTCCCGTTGCATGATGCCCATACTTCTGGTTCTGGTGGTTGTGATCGCAGGCTATTCCCTGACACTGCACCATGTTGACGAAAGCGGACAGATGCGTACCGGTATGGACGGCCTTCTTTATTATATAACCCCTCATTTTGAGGGACTGACCTTTAGCCGCTTCCTTCAGATCTTACTTGATGCCATGAGCCAGCTGTTCTTTTCCTTAAGTGTTTCCATGGGTATCATGATCACCTATGCTCTTATGTGAAACCGGAAGTTAACTTAAATAAAGCTGTTAATCAGATTGAGATCTTCGACACAGGCGTTGCCCTTTTAGCAGGCGCCATGATCATCCCGGCAGTTTTTTGTTTTCTCCGGCACCGACGGAATGAGCGCAGGTCCAAGTTTAATGTTCATTTCCCTTCCTAAGGTATTTGCCGCCATGGGAAAAGCAGGTACCTTTGTTGGTCTTTTGTTCTTTGTAACAACTATTTTCGCTACTCTTACGTCCTGTATCTCTGTGCTGGAATCTATCACTGCCAACTGCATGGAGATCTTCCACACAGGCCGCAAGAAAACAGTCCTTGTGCTGACTGTGATCTACCTGGCTGCCTCTGCTGTTATTGCCCTTGGCTACAGTATCTTCTATATTGAAGTAAAACTGCCAAACGGCTCTGTGGGACAGTTATTAGACATCATGGACTATATCAGCAACAGCGTTATGATGCCGTTTATCGCACTGCTCTCTGCCTTTCTGATCGGCTGGATCAAAACACCGGACTATGTGATCGAAGAAATGGAAAGCACCGGCGATACTTTCCGCCGTAAAAAGCTGTACCGCGTCATGATCCGCTATGTGGTCCCGGTTATGATGTTTGTACTGTTTTTACAGTCTACAGGAATACTCTGACAACCGCCTGCGTCAGCAGGCAGTGGATCACAAGTTTACAAAGCAAACGGACGCGTCAGCCGGCGCGTCCATTTTTTGTTCTCTGTTTTATTTTACAGCACCCATTCCTCCAGGAAATGAGCTGCCCCGTCCTCTTCATTATGCCCGGCCACAAATTTCGCAGCCTGTTTTACATCATCTTCTGCGTTTTCCATTGCTACGGAGATGCCTGCAGCCTGAAGCATGGAAATATCGTTTTCGTTATCCCCAATAGCCAGAACATTTTCCATACTTATCCCCAATTTTTTACAAAGTGTACACAGTGCATTTCCCTTTGAGGCATCCACAGAGTTTAATTCTATGATCCATCTCCGGTGCGCAAAATACGATACCCGGTATAGGGCTTCCTTTTTCCAGAAGTTCCTGTGCCAGTCCATCTTTTAAGACAAAAGCACCCATTTTCATCACTTTTACTCCGCTGGTCCTTAAAAACGCTCCCAGATCTTTTACATTTCCTTCGCTGAACCTGATATAAGGATATTTCTCAGAAAGCCCTGTTTTCTCCCAGCCCTCTGCCCGGAAAGTACCTTTGTCTGTATGGCATATACAGCCACTGGGAATTGTTCCAGATACGCAATGGCTTCCACTGCTTTTTCTGTGGGGATCCCTGTTTCACAGATACTTTTTTCCTCCGGTACATCCATAAGCATGGCACCATTGGAGCAGATAGCATACTGAATGCCGTCTACATTATTTAATACTGCTTCTTTCATTCCTCCGATGGGTCTTCCGGAGGCAGGTACCAGGATCACGCCTTTTTTTACGATCCTTCTTAAAACATCTAATGTATAATCTGATATGCTCTTGTCATCATGAAGAAGAGTTCCGTCCATATCTACGGCTGCCAGCCGGATAGTTGTTTTTTCACTATTGCATATTGATTCCTCCTATAAATAATGTTCTCCCAAAATCTTTCTGTGCCTGATCTTGATCCTGACATCTGATTTTAAGTATAGCACATATTTCCCCCATAAAAGTGTCAATCCTAGTGTCGAACCCTATTCCCCCGCTCTGGACATCTCCCCATTTTTCTCCCCGCTACTGCCGAAACCCTTTTCAAACTGGCGAAATCATTCAAAACATCTTTCTTTTCAGACTATTTTTTGTATAATTACACTTGTTATCAGGTAGACATAAAACACGCGCGAAAAGAATTCAAGTTAAATCAACAAACAGGAGAATCATGTACATGCTCAGCACAAAAGAAGAACTCTATCTTTACCTGGAAAAAATAAGCCGGGGCTATGCCCTGAAAGATCTGAAATATTTTACGGCGAACCATATCAGCGAATCACTGAATATTTCCCGTAATCTGGCCAGTCAGTATCTGAATGAGCTGGTAAAAGAAGAGCGGGCCATTAAGGTCAACTCCCGTCCCGTTTATTTCTTCCATAAAAAAAATGTTGAACGCGAAGCCCAGGTCGCCCTGGAAACCTGCGTATTCTCCGGTATGGACGATTTTCAGCGGAAATGCCGAAGCGATGAAAATAAAAGAGATTTTCAGAAAGCTATCGGTTATTACCTGAGTTTAAGTTCCTGCATTGAGCAGTGTAAGGCAGCTGTTAAATACCCGCCAAATGGTCTTCCGGCCTTGTTTAACGGAGCCGGCGGAACAGGAAAGTCTTTTCTTTCCAGGCTGATGTATGAATATGCTGTAAATGAACGGGTAATTGGAACTGCAGGCGCAGCTTCTCTCCCGCCTTACATCACAGTAGACTGCTCCGAATATGCCCAGAATGAAGAAAAATTTGCTATTTCCCTTTGCGGCAGCGAAGATGGAAAAGGCTGGCTTGCAAAGGCAAACGGCGGCATCCTTTTCTTTGATGAAATTGACAGGCTTCCATTTTCAGGACAGGAACTGATCTATTCCTACTTAATTTCGGGACAATACAAAGGATATCATGATGACGAACATGTTTTTGAGTCCAATGCAAGACTGATATTTTCCACCACAAAAGTACCGGCGGAAACACTTTATAAGCCACTTGCAAGGATGATTCCCATTGTGATCCCGGTCCCAACATTACATGAACGCACAGCCGATGAAAAAGAGGAAATGTTAGTCTCCTTCTTAAAAGCAGAAGGACGGCGCATGGGCGTAGATGTAAGCATCAGTCAGAATGCCTTCCACTGTATGCTGGAATTTTCCTACGAAAACAACATCGACGAATTAAAAACCTGCGTTACCAGCAGCTGTGCCGGAGCTTATCTGGAAAAAACCAGCGATGGTATCGCTATCCACAGTTATCACCTTCCGGAATATATGCTCTCCTCCTTAAAACTGGAGGTTGAGGACAAAGACAAACGGATGATCCACTTAAACAGTTACAGCCGTGACACCTCTTTGGGGCAGACGGTACAGTATTTCCAGATCATGTTAGATGTCTTTGAAGATTACCGTCAGGATATGCTCAGTTTTGACGGCCTGATGATGGAATTCCGGAAACAATTAAATGATTATTACGACTATCTGATCTACGGACAGAAGCTTGTAAACATCAAGATCTCCACTTACGAACAGCTGATCAATCAGATTTTTGAAAATGTAGGTGAAATGTATGGCATCAGCCTTTCCAAAAAATACAGCCACTTACTTGCCCGCCGCTTATATATACAGCTTCAGGGCGACCATCTGATCGACAACTGGATGAAACAAAACCATGACGAGATTGAAGAAATGTTTCAGGCTGTAAGCGCTGTTCTTGAAAAAGAATCAGTCATCTGTTCTAGGATCGTAAACCTGATCAAACTGAATCTGGACATTGAAGCAGACAGTTTAAACCAGCTGTTTTTGCTTTTAGATATAAAAAACCAGAACCAGAAGATCCAGGGACTTTCCGCAGCCGGTATTATCTTAAGCCACGGCTATGCAACAGCTTCCAGTATTGCAGATGCCGCAAACCAGATCATCGGGCGAAAGGTATTTGATGCCATTGATATGCCTCTTGACATGCAGATGAGCGACATCACCGGGCTGCTGGAAAAACACATTGAACGATTTATCACCTGTCAGGACGTAGTACTTCTGGTGGATATGGGTTCTTTAGAGCAGATCCACAGCCAGATGGGCGGCCTGCGAAACTTAAACATCGGCATCATCAACAATATTTCCACTGCCTTAGCTGTTGATATCGGCCTTGGCATCTGTGGGAACCAGAAGCTGGAAGACATCCTGAAACGGGCCAGCGAAAGCAATGTCTGCACCTACCGTATCATCCACAATGTACAGAAGGAAGACGCCGTGATCTTCAGCGGAGAAAACGGCATTGACACAACGGAAAAGCTAAAAGAGCTGATCTTAAAAACTTCCGCCACTTCCATTCCTGTAAAATTTGTGGCTTATGATTATTACCGGCTGATGAAAAACGGCAGCCATGATGAGATTTTCCAGCAATACCATGTAAAATGCATCATCGGACTTTTCAATCCGGAGATCGAGGGAATTCCTTTTATCTCACTGGAGGACATTATTTCCATGAATTCCGCAGAAAAGCTGACAAACATTTTCTCAGAGTATCTGGATGAAGAACAAATGGAAATATTTAACCAGAACCTGGTAAAGAATTTCTCCCTGCAGAATGTAGTTGAATCCATTACCATTTTAAATCCTGACAAGCTTTTAGATGAAGTGGAACAGGCAGTGGGACGGCTTCAGAAGATCACAGGAAGAAAGATCGCAGGACGTATCATGATCGGGCTTTATGTCCACCTGTGTTGTCTGGTGGAACGTCTGGTCACAAAAACACCCATTGATAATTATCAGGATCTGGAAGAATTTGAACAAAAACATGCCGACTTTATCAGGCAGGTAAGGGACAGCTTTCAGGATATCTCCCGGCATTACCGGGTGGCTCTGCCTGTAAGTGAGATTGCTTACATTTATGATTACATGCATTTGAATTCAAAAAATAAGCTTTCCGGGCAGGCAGAAAGCCCGGCCGTCCGTGAGGACGAATAGGAGGTAAATATGGGTATTGTACTTGCAAGAATTGATAACCGTCTTCTTCATGGTATCGTGGCTACACAGTGGGCCGGACGTTCCGGTGCACAGCGTATCATGATCATTGATGACACTGTTGCCAATAATGAACTGACCAAAGCCAGCATGAAGCTTGCCAGACCTACCGGAATGGCTATTTCCATCATTACCGAGGAAACAGCTTTAAATAACTTCAAAGCCGGAAAATACAATGACCACACTGTATTTGTCCTGGTTAAGAAGCCGGAAACACTGGTTAAGCTGTCTGATATCGGCGTAAAGATCCCGGAACTGGTCATTGGCGGAACTGTAAAGCCTGCTGAAGGCGAAGAAGCTGTAAAGCTTTCCCAGAGAGCTTACGCAAAGCCGGATGACATTGAGGCTTACAAGAAATTAAAGGCTGCGGGAACCAAACTCTATGCACAGTATGTACCTGCAGACGCAGAAGTTTCTATTGACGAATTTCTGAAATAACAAAGGGGGAAATTGTTATGCAATTAAGTGCTTTACAAATTGTACTGCTTGTCCTGGTGGCTGCTGAGATCAACGTTGACCGCCGCGGATTATCACTGACACATGCAAGACCTGTTATCGTAGGTTTCCTGTGCGGACTGATCTTAGGCGACATGAACAGCGGTCTTTACATCGGCGGTACTTTCACACTGATGTCCTTAGGTGTTGCCGCTCTTGGCGGTTCTTCTGTACCTGATTATGGCGTTGCAACCATTATTGCATGCGCATTTGCAAAAACAACCGGACAAGGACCGGAAGTTGGTATGACCATCGGTCTTCCTGTTGGTATGCTGGGCGTACAGATGGACGTTTTATACAAGATCTGCAACTCCTTCATTGCCCAGAAATCCCAGAAATATGCCAATGAAAAACAGTTTGGCAAAATGTATGCTATCCTTTACCTTTGCCCTGTTATGGTAGCTGTATTCATGGCATTCCCAACCGCTGTTGCATTAACAGCAGGCGCTCCTTTAGTTCAGGCTATCCTGGATGTGCTTCCTTCCTGGGTAACAGGCGGTCTGTCTGTAGCAGGAAAGCTCCTTCCTGGTCTTGGTATTGCCATGCTGCTCCACTACATGCCGGCAAAGAAGTACTTCAACTACATTCTGATCGGCTTTGTACTCAGCGCATACATGGGCGTACCGATCCTTGGTATCGCATTCCTTGGTGTAGCTTTAGCTTACAAGTTCTATATGGATGAAGAAGCAAAGGAAAATGTAGGATTTGCAGGAGGTCTTGAAGATGAATAATGAGAATGAAGTAATGGAAAAAGCTCCCGTTTTAACAAAAAAAGACTGTGTGAAAGGTGCCATCCGCTGGTCTTTAATGGCAGTAACAACCTTTAACTACGATACCCAGCTTGCTCCAGCCGTTGTTTTCGGTATTGGACCTCTGCTGCGTAAGATCTATAAAGATGATGACGAATACGTTGAAGCATTAAACAACCATTATAAATACTTCAACACCATGCCATGGCTGGCAAATATCGTTCTTGGTGCTACTCTGGCTCTGGAAGACAAAGAAGGGATCACTTCCCTGGATGCTGTACAGAATATCAAGGTCAGCTTAATGGGACCTTTAGCTGGTATTGGTGATACCTTATTCTGGACACTGCTTCCTACTATCATGGGCTCCATCGCAGGATATATGGCTCTGGAAGGCAACCCTATCGGTGTTATCCTGTGGCTCATTGTAAACCTTATCTTCATCTGCATCCGTACCCAGTTAATGTGGATTGGATACCGTGAAGGTACCAAACTGATCACCAAAGTGGGCAGTAAGCTTGCCCGCATCACAGATGCTGCTTCTGTTCTGGGTCTTACTGTTGTAGGTGCTCTGTCCGCAACTGTTGTAACTGCAAAAACACCTCTGGCATTCCAGATGGGTGAAGTTAATCTGGCAGTTGCAGATCTGTTAGACAAGATCATGCCTTCTATGATCTCTGTAGCTACTGTCCTGGTACTGTATAAGCTCCTTGGAAAGAAGGGCATGAAGATCACTACCCTGATCCTCATTGTTATCATCTTCTCCATGATCTGCTCTGCACTGGGAATCCTGGCTTGATCATTTATAACTAACATAAGTAAACGGACATGTCGCCTGATGGTGACATCACCATAATGACGGTTCTGCCTGTCTTATTTGGCAGGCAGAGCCCTTTTTATTCAACTAAGGGGAGATTATCATATGGTTGAAGTAAGCGCAGCAAAACGTAATATCACACCTCCATTTCCTATGTACATGCGCGGTTATGCCATGAGAACAGGAAAATCTATTGGTGTTTTAGATGAACTTTACTGCAGGACTTTAGTCCTGCGCATTGACGGGGAGATTTTTATATGGTCCACCCTGGATCTGTGCCGGTTAGAAGAACCGATCTCTGATTATGCCCGCACAGTCCTTGCCGGAAAATATTCTGTTCCAAAGGAAAATATCATTATCGGAACCATTCATACACACTCTGGCCCTGATATCAGCTTTGAAGATGAAGGGGAAGACAGAAATCATCGCAAGGCAGTTTACAGGGAGCTGGTAATGAAACAGCTTTTTGACGCTGTAGACGAATGCTTTGACCGTGGTTTCTTAGAAGTAACACCTTATATGGTAAAGGGAACCATAGAAGGTGTATACGGAAACCGCAATTATATTGACAAACCAAGCGATAAAGATATCAACATGATCCTGTTCCGCAATGAAAACCATGTAGTTGCAGGTATGTTCCAGTTTACCTGCCATCCAACTGTCCTTGGCATCCACAACATGAAGATCAGCTCTGATCTTTTAGGAAATGTGGGAAAGGCCCTGGATGAAAAATACAATACCATTTTCATTACCATGCAGGGAGCCTGCGGTGATATGGCAACCGCCAGTACCGTCAGGGAAATGACGAAAACGAGCTGTGGCGCGTACGTGATGAAGTAATGAAGCAGGTAAATGTTTTCGCAGAAGCAGAAACTCCTATGGAGTTAAAAGCTGGCTCTGTAAAAACTGCAGAATACACCATCCACCAGACTTATGATCTGGATGCTATGAAGGCACAGTTAGCTGAAGATGAAAAGAAGCTGGCTGCTGCTGTTACAGAGGATGATAAAAAGCTTCTCTGGTCCGGTGTCCGCCATATGAGAAGAAAGATCCAGTCAGGCGGCATCAATGTTACTCTCCGCTCTGTTATCTTCCATTTAGGTGACCTGGAGATGATCACCATCCCCGGAGAACTGTTCTCCACCTTCGGAATGGAGATCAAAAAGAACTTTAATGCTCCTATGCGCATCGTATGGGGCTATGCAAACTACAGCGCAGGCTATATCGTAGAGAAAGATGAATTCGGAAAAGGCTATGAAAGCATGCAGACTCCTTTCCTCCAGGGAGAAGCAGAACTTTACGTAGATCATCTGATCAAATCCCTGTAGTATCTGATCCCCGCCACACTATTATAAATATAACTATAACTATAAAACTATAAGGAGAAGCGTTATGAGAAGATATATTATCGCCTCCCATCATTTACTGGCCCACGGCCTGAAAGACACATTAAATTTTCTTACTTCCATGGACGGCATCATTGATATCAGTGCTATATGGATGACACCGATCTTCCTACCCAGATCAAAGAATTATTTGATTCCTTTGACCCGGAGGATGAAGTAGTCATGATGACTGATATGTTAGGTGGCAGTGTAAACCAGCAGTTCTGCCCATATGTAAACGATCATCGTCACCTGATCTGCGGTATTAATCTTCCATGTGCCTTAAGCCTGGTATTACAGCCTCAGGATATGCCTCTTACTGCAGAGACCATCCGGACTATTGTAGAAGAGTCCAGAAGCCATCTGATCTATGTAAATGAGTATAATGATGGGGCTAATGAGGATGACGAGTAAAAAATCGTGAAAATCCACTTCATTGAACAGACATAAAAGAAGCAGCTGACTGGTTTTTTCCAACAGCTGCTTTTTTCGTAGAAAAAGCAGGAATATATAAAGTCAGAAGTGTGAAAAACGCAAATTGATTTTATTTGAAAAAAATGATAAAACAGGGAATGAAAGAAGGGATATACATGAAACAAAAAACCGGCCTGCAAATGTCCAGTTCGCTGCCTGTTATGATACTTTTAAATCTGTCCGGCGGAACGCAGGATGCCTGTTCCTATTTTTTACGTGATCACGTCTTTGCCAATGCACAGACAGGAAATATTGTTTTAATGGGATGCTACCTGATCTCCGAGGATCTACGAAATTCCATCCGTTATTTCCTTCCCGTTGCTTTTTTCGCACTGGGTGTATTAATGGCCTGCCTGATCCACTCCCGGTTCCGTCACACAGGAAAGATCCACTGGCGCCATCTGGTCCTGACTCTGGAGATTATCCTACTGTTTATCGTCGGTTTTATCCCGGGACAGTTAAACTGGCTTGCAAATGGACTTACTTCCTTTGCCTGCGCTATGCAGGTTCAGTCCTTCCGTACTGTACGCGGCAGTGCTTATGCCAGCACCATGTGTATCGGAAATCTGCGAAGCGGCATGGACCATTTTTATAAAGCTATTACCGAGAAACGAAAAGATGAGCTGAAAACAGCTGCCATTTATCTTACTGCGATCGGTTCCTTTACCATTGGTGCCGCCTGCGGTGGTCATCTTACCAATCATTTCTCCTACCGCACCATCTGGATCTCCTGCGGACTTCTGATCCTCTGCTTTTTACTGATGCTGATCGAAGAAGAGGACGATCTGGAGGCAATAGAAAAGGAAGAACGCCAGGAACTGAAAAGAGAGCAGGACGAATTAAAAAGAAGAAAAAGAAAGAGCTTCAGAAAGAACAAAAAGAGCTCCAGAAAGAACAGAACGAATTAAAAGAAGACCAGAAGATCATCCGGGAAATGGATGAAAAAACACAACATCAATAAGTATACAAAATGACTCTGCGAGAACATAATGGGCACTGGGAGAAAAACACCATCTCCACAGTACCCATTTTTATTTCCGTTTATTATGCAGTATAAGAATCTACTGTCACTGTATAAGCACTGTCTCCCTGTACATACACTGTTCCGTTACTTCCCTTAATGGTTACAGCCTTACCATCTGCATCTTTGATCGTTCCTTTATTTGTGAGTCCTGATAACCGGCTGTCTTTTGTGACGATCCATGTGGATTCGGCATCAATGGACAGATCTGCCGTTCCGCTGCCTCCATTTCCGGCGCAGGACTCATCCTGGATGAAGCCGCCTGTAAGGATGCTTCCCTCTGTCATCTTAAATTTCAGGTTGCTGATACTGTCCCAAACCACATCTCCTTCCATTTTCTGGTTTTCTGCTGTAAAGGAACAATCCGCTCCGTTTGCACCACTCTGTCCCCAGCCTCTCTTATTGGCATTTCCCGTACATTTTAAGAAAAATTCATTATTAGAAGACGGGGTAATATTTACATTGTTTAAATAAAAAGTGCTTTCTGTATTTGTAGTGTAAAACAGACCGCCATTTTCAGAAGTCAGGCTGCCTCCGGTCATATTAAATACAGCATTTCCTACTTCAGAATCACCGGACATGCTCTGGTATAAGATCACGGTCCAGTCACAGTCATTCTGCTCATTTTCCTGGATATGGCCGGACAGGTCACAGCCTGTCAGTGACAGGGAATTTAAGCCTTCAATGCACACTGCTTCAGAATTTTCTGCTGTCAGCTTTGCGTCGTTCACCTCAATATCTGCTGTACAGTAAACCGCCGGTGAACCAATTCCAGAAGATGTATAACTGCCACCCTTTACACGCATGGTGCCGCCGCCTCTGTCACTTCGGATGGCCGCAGAAGACTCACCGGAAGTATGTACCGTCAGATTTTCCGCGTTGACGGTACCGCCTCCTGCTACGTGGATACCGCCTGCTGTGTTTCCTGTGGTTGTAATGGTAGTATCAGAGATATTTACAGTACCTTTGTCATAGGCAAATGCACCTGCTGCTCCATCTGCATCCGAAGTAATGGTTCCGCCGCTTAGATTAACAGTTCCGTCTGTGGCAAGAACCGATGCGCCTACTCCGTAAAAGCTGGAGCTGTCACCGCCTTTGCTGTCTTCAGAGGTTCTGTTTACTGTAAAATCCTTTAAAGTAACATTGGCCCCGTCAGATACAAGAACCGCGCTTTCATCCGTACCCTCTGAGATATAGCTCTGACCGGTCTCTTCTGTATCACTGGTAAATTCCTTTACAGAGGAATAAGATGTGGGTGCAGACTGAGCCCCGCCTCCAGGACCATCTGTTCCCGGTGCCCCATTTTCAGGTCCACCCTGAGGACCATCCGGACCGCCTGGCATATCAGCTAAAGATATCTGTACAGCAGTTCCATTGCCGTCTGTAGTGATCTTAACAAAGTCACCGTCCTTGATATCAGAAACCTGGATTAATGCACCATCTGCATCAGTGAAGGTTGTGGATGTTGTGATCTTATAAGTTGTGGTTTTACCCTGGGGTGGCTGGCCTTTTCCCTCTGGAACTCCCCCCTGTGGTGGCTGGTTCTGGCCGTCTGGCGCTCCACTTGGCTGCTGGTTGTCGCCGTCCTGACCTGGTGCTCCGCCTGGCTGTTGGCCGTCACTGTTCTGGCCTGGTGCTCCACCAGGTCCCTGCTCAACTGTGATCTCTGTATCAGAAACCAACTTCACACGCCCCATTACCTCATTCTGGCTGTCCTGTACACCGCCTCTGCTGCTGCCTCTGTGGTCTGCGCTGCTGTGGTATTCTTGCTGCTGCTGTTTCCGCCGCTGCAAGCTGACAACAACATGGCACTGGTGATCATCATACACATCATCACACCGCCCTTTCGCAGCCTTCTTCCGATCTCTCTTCTGCCTTTCTGTCATTTCCCATTCTGCTTCTATATCTGCTCATAATCGCATTGCCTCAACTTTCATCTTTTAAAATCATTTTCTATCTATTTTCCCTTACTGTACCCAGACGCCGTCACCATTTACATAATAACCATCCAGTGTCGTTGCATTCACCAACATAGCACCACTTTCACCACAGTAATACCATGCATCTTTATATAAGATCCAACCAGTTTTCATGTAACCGTTTTCATCAAAATAGTACCAAAGATTGTCAATATACTGCCAGCCGTTTGTAGTATAACTGCGGTCTGCATTGCAGTACCACCAGCCCGCATCATCTTTTAACCACGCGCCAGTTCCGGAAGAGGCGGTATTATTGGAAGGAGTACTTTTGCTTGAAGAACTGATCTCCTGTGCTTCGCTGGATGAAACATACCATGAATCCGATTCTTCCCAGCTTCCCTTATTAGAAGTGTTGTACACGCCTCTTACTTTAAATGTATAGTAACCGCTTTTTGTTATATAGCCTGAAAAATCATAACTGGTGCTGGTAGTCGTCAGCACGCTGGTCACTGCGCTGCTTCCCCGGTAAAGCCGTACTTCATACTTTTTTGCATCATCACTTTCTTCCCAGGAAGCCGTCCCGTCTGACTCATCCCATTCCAGCCCGCTTACATCCAGATCATGATCACTGTCATCATCATCCAGGGCATCCAGTGTTACATATACGACCAAAGTATCACTGGAGCTTCTGCTGACTGATGTAACCGTACCGTCAGAACCGCTTAAGCTAACACTGCTTTTTGAAAATCCGGAAGCAAAATAATAATCATCATCTGCATATATAGTGATCTTGAATTTCGGTTTGTCGCCATCATCCACTCGTCGCTTGGCTCATTGGTGATCACCACATCATCTATATCAAATTCAGAAGAGGATGTGGAAACGGTTACATCGCTATCAGTATCCCAAGCCTCGATTTCTGACTCAATAGAAAGAGGAACAGAGTTTATTTTTGTTCCAGTAGCAGCCAAAACCGTTGTATTCGGTACAGACAGCATGCAGATCGCAGAAGTAAGTGCAGTAAGTTCTTTTATTTTACCCTTAAGTTTCATAGAATTGCTCCTTTCAACCCGTATCAAATATATACGGGCATTTAGCTTTTTTATTTTTCTCTTATCTTTTTCTCCTGTTAAGAAAACAACACTGGCGTTTGCCCATTTATATATTCTTTTATGTATTTTTATGTGTTCTTTATATCTGCACTTACATCCTTTTCCTTTTGTTTATTTCTCCTTTAATCTCTTCCATTTTCTCTTGCCTATTTTTTTACTTATCTTTCATTGACCTAAACTATAACGGGAGTTTTTGATAAGAGTGTGAAAAAATGTGAGGAGTTTAAAATTTCAAACACGTTAAAAAGGAACAGGACTGATTCAAATAAATCAGCCCTGCTCCTTTGGTTTTAAATAATTTCAAAGGATTTCTTCCCCAGATCTCCATGCAGCTCAATCCTGCTGCCTCCGTTTTTCCACCCAAGGATCAACTGCTCCTTCTCACATGGAAGCATATAAAACTCACCATCAAATGCAGGATGCGTATTTCTGAGTTCCATAAGTTTCAACAATTGCTTTACTACCGGGCGTTCAACTTCCCGTCCAATCTCTTCTTCCGTATAATAATGACGATTGATATTTCGTCCTTCCTTCGTCTCCTCCAAAAGGGAAATATCATTTTTCCAGCCAGTAGTCCCACATAATAAACCTGAGGCGTACCTGGCGCAAAGAACTGGATCGCTCTGGCTAAAAGATAAGCATTATCATCATCCCCAAGAGCCGAATAATAGGTGCAATTAATCTGATAAATATCCAGATTATTGTATTTCTCCGTATTGTAAACACGCTTTACATTAGCGCCATACTCAAACAAATGCTCTTTCGCAGCTTCAATCTCCTCGTCTGGCAAAAGCCCCGGACATCTACTACGCCAATTCCGTCATGGGTATCCAGCGTTGTAAACTGCTTTCTCGGACATATTTCAAACCAGTGCTTCAGATATTCACTGTTTTTAAAATAAATGGCATGTAAAAGCAGCATTGGCAGCGCAAAGTCATACACATAATAATCCCGGCATGCCAGTTTTTGCTGGATTGAAAAATGTTCATGGATCTCCGGAAGGATCTGGGCACCTTCTTCAGCTGCAATTTTCGCACATCTTTCAAGAAGTTCCCAGATATCCGGTTCCACAAAAAAGCAGGAAGTTCCCGGTCGTTTCACAGCATAAGCAAAAGCGTCCAGGCGGATAAGCGATGCACCGTGTCTGGCCAGCCAGCGAAGATTTTCTTCCAAAAAGCGCTTTCCTTCCTCTGTCTCCATGTTAAGGTCGATCTGTTCCTCTCCAAAGGTACACCAGACTGCCTCCTGGGTCTGATTCCCAAACTCTGCCATAACATAAGGGGCTCTGGGCTTCCGCTTATAAATAGCATCCGTTTCTGCCTGGGTTGGCATTCCATTTTTCCAAAAATCCTTATAACGGATAAACAATCCTCTGTACGGCGACTGATCTTTGTTCTCTAAAAAATCCTGATAATAAGGACTGTGTGCGGAGATATGATTGATCATATAGTCAAACATCAATGGATATTCTTCGGAAAGCATACGGATATCTTCCCAGTCTCCGAACTCTTCTGATACCTTTTCATATCCTAACGGGGCAAAACCACGGTCCCCACTGGAAGGAAAAAACGGCAGGATATGCACCATTTTTACCGCATCTTTAAAATACCGGTTCAAAATATGACGCAGGTCCTTTAAATTATGTCCCATGGAATCAGGATATGTGATCAGCATGATCTTATTCAGCATTTATGAAATCACCTCTTTTTGTCCTTTTTATTTTCAGGCTTTCTGCGCCGTTGCTGTAAGCGGTTGCGATGTCATATAACGCCCCACTTTATTCATTCTGCTCATATGAACCTGATCTTTTTCAAAGCAAAACTTCAGTTCATTCTCATAACAGGTTTCTATCCATCTTGCATGGACTACAAAACAGTTTTTATCTTCCCAATATCCACTTAAACACAGCTCACTATTTACCCTTCCATCTAGTTTAAGCCGGTTCCATCTCCATGATCCATCTGTAGCAATCAGAACTTCATGTTCTTTTCCCTGCTGGCAAAACTTCATTTCGCAGGTTCCAGGTACAAATCTCATGGTAAATTCTGTTATTCCCTCAAGTGGTTTCAATCCTGCATGGGAATTCTGGATCTCTGTTTCAAAGCCCATACGCCCTTCTGACACAAAATAGCATTTTCCATTTATTTCAGACTCTTTTTCTCTGTTGCGACTGCACTGCCGACAAGGTGCTTCCAGGGATAAATGAGACAGCTTCTCTTTCAGATGCGTAGATGCAGCTTCATCCTCCGGCAGTGTTTCTTCCCGGACTTCCCTGGCAAACTTCCATATTTCATCCAATGTGTTCTGCGCCCAATGAGCATTCGAAGCCGTTTCATTCACGGAAATTATCATATCCTGATCTGGAAATACAATGGAAAACTGGCCCATTGCCCCGTCAGCCCGGTATACATTTTCCGGCTGGCACACCCAGATTTGAAATCCATAGCCAAGGAAATTGTCTGTAGCCTCTGGATTGCCATTTTTTTCTGTGGCAGTATCGATCTGCTTTGATATTGCCATTTTCACATATTCTTCGGATAAGATACGCTCACCATCCCAGACTCCGCCGTCTTTATAAAGCTTCATCAGCCTTAAATTATCCTCTGTTGTGGCATAAAATCCCCCGCCGCCAAAAACTGTACCGTCTGGCATGCGTTCAAACAAAAAATTATCACTGTCAATGCCAATCTTATCAAACAGCCTGCTTTTTAAATATTCCTCTGTGGAATTCCCGTTTTTCTCTCTACGATGGCGCAAAGAAGAGTGGACCCCACACTGTTGTATTGAAACGCAGTTCCTGGACGATGCTTAATAGGAACTTCCAGATATGCCTGCAGCCAGTTCTCTGTCACCTCAGGAAGCCTTTCCATTCCACTTCCCATGCAGAGGATGTCCTTTACCGTCAGCTGCTTCAGATATTCATCTGGATTCTCTGGTGCCTTCTCTGAGAAAATAGAAAGAATCTTCTCATCTAAAGAAACTTTTCCTTCCGTTACTGCAATTCCTACTGCAGTAGCAGAATAGGTTTTGCTCAAAGAATGGAGACTGTGTCGGATTCCCGGCGCATAAGGCGCCCACCAGCCCTCTGCACATATTTTTCATGGCGCATGACCACAATGCCATGCATCTCTGTTACCTGCTCCAGATTTTCAATCAGACGTTCCAGGCTCTTACTGGAAATTCCCACTGCTTCCGGAGTAGTTCTCTCAAATTTCTTCCCTGTCATCATTTTTCTCCCAAACTATAAACGTTGCAAATAGTCGCCAATCTTTTTTAGCCTTTTACTGCGCCTACAACTACACCTTTGATAAAATATTTCTGTACAAATGGATAAATTAAAATGATTGGCAAAATTCCCACAACTGCCATTGCCATACGCACAGAGGTGCCTGGAAGATCTACCATAGCCGCGCCTGCAATTTCACCGGCTCCTCCTGATTTTAAGAACTGGATATTATCCATAATGCGAAGCAGCAGGTTCTGAATTCCGTAAAGTTGCGGTTTTGTAATGTAATACAGAGCATTTACCCAGTCATTCCAGTATTTCAGCGCTGTAAAAAGACTGATCGTAGCGATCACGGGCGTAGATAATGGAAAGACGATCTTCCAGAAGATCGTAAGTTCCGAAGCTCCGTCAATTTCTGCAGCTTCGATCAAGGCATCTGGAATACTGTTCTGATAATAATTCTTAACCAGCATAATGTTAAAAGCTGTGATCAGATAATTTGGCAGGATCAGCGCCAGATCGTGTTCTTCAAATGAAAAAACTGAGACCACATCATGTAGGACGGAACAACGCCGCCATTAAACAGCATGGTAAAGAACACCAGAAATGTAAGAATCTTTGAAAATTTAAAATCCTTTCTGGACATAGGATATGCCAGTGTGGTAGTAAAAAGCACACTTAAGAGCGTTCCAGTGATTGTTACAAAAAAGGAGATCCCATAAGCCCTTGTGATCAGTTTTACCTGCTTTACCATATAAAAATACGCATCCAGGCTCCATTTTGCAGGAAAATAAGAATATCCATTTGCGATCAGACTGTTTTCATCTGTAAATGACGCAATAACGATCAGAATAACCGGAAGCAATGATAAAATGGTCATGATACCTAATGTTATCAGAGCAAAACGGCGAAAGCTGCGTTCCCCGCCTAATCTCGTTTTCATTTTATTGCCTCCTTCCATTAAAACAGCGCATTTTCAGGGTTCATCTTACGGACCAGTGCATTAGCAGTGATAACCAGGACAAATCCAACACATGACTGGAACAATCCTGCTGCTGATGACATTCCCACATCATTTAATTCCATTAATCCTCTGTATACAAAGGTATCAATGGTCTGGGTTACACCATAAAGAGCGCCTGAATTCATAGGTACCTGATAAAACAGTCCAAAATCAGAAAAGAATATCTTTCCGATCGCCATAAGAACCATGATCGTGATCGTTGGCTTAAGAGTGGCAGTGTGATGTAAAAGATCTGCTTGATCTTACCTGCCCCGTCGATCTTGGCAGCTTCATAAATACCTTTATCAATACCTGCAATACTGGCCATGTAAATGATCGACGTATGGCCCACTGTCTGCCATAAAAATACCAGAATCAGGATAAACGGCCAGATATTACTTTTTGTATACCAGGATGCCGGAGCCATTCCCAACACTTTCAACACAGTATTGTTGATAAATCCACTATCTGAATTTAAAAACGCAAAAACCATGTAGGAGATCACCACCCAGGAAAGCAGGTATGGTAAAAGCAGCGCTGACTGATAAAACTTTGCCCAGACGCTTTTTACGATCTCTGTCAGCAGGATCGCCACAAAAATACCAAGAGCTGTACCAATCACAATAAAAGCGAAATTATATAAGATCGTATTTCTTGTCATGATCAGCGCGTCTTTTGTCTTAAACAGAAACTTAAAATTATCGAACCCGCACCAGGGCTCCCAAATACTCCCTTTGAAAAATCATAACTTTTAAAAGCCAGGAAGATCCCGAACATTGGGATATAATTGTTTATCAGAAGATAAGCAAGGCCTGGCAATGCGATCAATAGCAGGGGGACGTTTTTTGTCCCCCGCCCCTTTCTTTTTCTCCCTGTCATAATAGCTCACCTAGTTCGCGTTTTCTGCAGCCCATGCATCCAGCTGTTTCTGCTTTTCCGCATGATCTCATCAATTCCGGCATCCTTTAAACTCTGCTGGAACTTTGGAAGTTCAGTTTCCGGATCAAGGCTTCCGCAGCGCAGTCCTGGAAGATACTGATTGATCACGTTATTTACTGCTGTATACTGTGTTTTCACAGTTGAACTGTCAAAGGTAAACCCAAATGCCTTTGATCTTCCCGCATTCTGATTATCCTCTTTCATAACTTTCTGTGTATCTTCGCTGGCACCTTCCAGGATATACTGGTTAAACTGGCTTCCGCATACGCCGCAGCTAAGCTGGGCTGTATATGGAACAGTGCTTGCGTCCTGACCGTCCGGGTATTTCACTACATTGTCGCTGACCTTTACATAATCTTTTCCTTCAATTCCGTAAATAATCAGGTTGATAACATCTTTATCTGTATAAGTTAAATTCAGGAATTCCAATGCCTTTTCCGGGTTTTTACAGTAGATGCAACTGCCATGATACTCTGTTTACATCAGAAGTTCCAAGATACGGCTGGCTCAAACGAAGAGCCCCTATTTTCTGGCCTGTCTGAGTGGAGATCTGGGTTGCGGCGTCATTTCCACCATAGTTGGAGATGTAAGAAAATCCTTTTCCTGCGCTTAACAGCTCAATGGATGTACTGGTAGTCGTTGCTGCGTCACCCATAATATAGCCTTTGTTATACCAGTCTCTTGCCAGTGTCAGGATATCCTTAAATCCATCTGTTTCATAGAAATTCTCAACCTGCATATCATCGCCATTTAAAATTCCAGTTGGAGATAAATAGCGGTCTCCCAGATAATCAAATCCATAAATGGTATTGATCATACCTGAATCACCTGGATTGACCGGTACCAGCGGGATCATATCAGGATAAGCCTCTTTTACCTTTGCGTATACATCAGTCAGATCATTAATATTTTTAATGTCTGCCGGATCTACGCCGATCTCTTCCATGATATCTTCTCTGTACAGAAGTGTCGGCGCAAGAGCAACACCCTTATCAGCCGGAATACCATAAACCTTTCCGCCTACTACTTCTGTTTTCATAAAGTCCTCACCTACCGCGTCAATGGCGCCGGCAGCATGTTCCTTTACAATATCTGTAATGTCATAAAGCTGATGATTGGCAAGCAGGTAGATAACTCCAGACCGCTTCCTGTATGGAACAGGTCCAGCTGTTCCCCGCCCTGCATTGCAAGACTTACCTGCTGGCCATATGCAGAAGAAGCAATCGGCATTAATTCTACTTCCACACCGATCTTCTCTCTTGTGATCTCACTGATTGCTTCATTTACGTCGGACAGATCTTCAGGAATATTGTTAAATGATTTAAAAGCATATACGATCTTTGTATATTCTTCATTTCCTTCCGTTTTCTGATCTGTGGTAGTCTGCTGACCGGCTGTATTATCCGAACTGCTGCCGCATCCAGTCATGGAAAATGCCATTGAACCGGCAAGAAGAACGGCCGCCGCGCTGCAACTCTGTTTTTCATACTTTTTTTCATATCAAGTAACCTCCTTTATTTTGCCTTTCTGGGTTTATTATAAAGGAGTCCATGATACATTTCTTTAAAAAATAAGTGATATTTTTTTGATTTTAAGATTTTTTTGATCTGCGGTATTCTCCCGGTGTGATCCCGGTATACTTTTTAAATACAGTAGAAAAATAAGAAAAATTGTCAAAACCCACTTCTGCTGAAATGTCACTGATGCTCTTTATATCATCAGCCAGAAGCTGCTTTGCCATTTCAATGCGATAACCGATGATATAATCCTTTAAATTATGTCCTGTCTGCCTTTTATAGACCTTGGCAAGATATTCCGGAGTCAGAAAGAACACATCTGCAATGGTATCTCTGGAAATATCCTCTTTATAATGTTCTTTCACATAGCTTTCGATCTTATCTGCCAGAGAAAGGGACCGGTTGATCTCATCTTCGTACTCCAGAGTACGTGATATTGCGTAATTCACCCATTTTATCATGTCAAACACAGAGCGGACCGACTGCCGCTGGATTTTCCGGGAGACTTCATCCCCGAATAACTCCGCAGCCTGGATCCCATTTTGATAAAGATTGGTATAGATCAGCTGCAGGATCTCCTGCTGTATGACCAGTAACGTTTCTACCGATACGCTCTTTTCACGGGAAAGCTTTCCCAAAACGGTTTTTACCGTATTTAAGATCTTCATCCGGTCCTTGTTTCGCAGATCATTTTCCATTTGCTTCAGATCAAGAAGCCTTGTATTGAACCCCGATGTAACTGCCGCTTCTCCTTCACGAAATACCTGGTCAGACTCCAAGACATTTCGCAGCAACAGATTGACCACCTCATCTGCTTTATCAGGAAGCTGTTCCATGCTGCATGGAGTTCCAATACAACAGGTAAAGCAGCAGCCCACATAATCCTGTCCCGTTTTTATCAGCATATGGCATCTTTCCATGAGTACTTCTTCCAGTGTCCGTTTCCAGTCGATCACCAGAAAGAACAACGCCTCATTTACGATCTTTTTTATAACCGACGTATTTTCAACAGACTCATCTACAATCTCTGAAACCATTTTTTCCAGAGTAAATTCCAACAGGTTCTCTCCCAGTGCTTCTTTGGCCTGTTCCTCTCTGGCAACTCTTACTCCGATCAGGCATACCGGCTGATCGGCCAAAACAGGAAGACGGCGTTTTTTTATCTCACGGTCAATAAATTCCGGCTCTGCTCTTAATTCCCGCTCTGTCAAAGCCCTCCAGAAATTATTCATCAGCTGCTCCTGATTATTTCTCATCCATTTTCCATAATGGCTTTCTTCTTCTATTTTCCGCTTCTCCATGATCCTCTGGACCAGGCGCAAAAGTTCTGCTTCTACCTGCTCTACACGGAATGGTTTTACCAGATAACCAGCCGCCTGATAGCGGATCGCCACAGACGCGTACTGAAATTCTGTATGGCAGGTGAGAAACAGAAATTCCGAAGACATATCATTTTCCCGGATCCACTTAAGCAGTTCTGTTCCATTTCCCATAGGCATTTCAATGTCACAAACCACAATATCCGCAGGTGTATCTGCTAATATCTCCTTTGCCTTTTCAATGTTATAAGCGGTCATGACCTTATCAATGTGCAAAGCGCTCCAGTTTACGGATTTACAGATCACATCTACTGTTGCCATATCATCATCCACGATCAATACGTTCATTTTTTATCTCCTGTTCCTCACCCACTGCTGTTGTTTTGGGGATCCATATCTCGATCAGACATCCCCCTGTTTCCAAATTTGACAGGTGGATCAATTCCCTTTTCTGATACAAAACTTCCATGGTTCTTTTTATGTTCCACAGCCCTACATGATGTCCCTCCCTCGAAGGATCTTCGCTCTCAAAATTCATATACTGCATAACCTGTTCAGGAAAACCTACGCCGTCATCCTCCATACGAATATAAAGCATTTCTTCCCCCTCTTTTAAAAGGACTTTTGCCTGTATCAGTATCGAAAGGACGCTGTCAATTTTTACTGCATATTTGTATTCATTTTCCACAAATGTATGTAACAGCATCTGGGGGATCTTCCACGACATTGCAGCTTCTTCCATATCAAAATACCAGAATACACAGTCCGGATACCGGAGCTGCTGCATTTCAAAATAATTTTCCAGATGCTGGGTTTCTTCCTTAAGAAGGACCAGACGAAGACCGCCTTTAAACATATAACGGACCGTTTTTGTTAATGCGTCAATATATGTCCGTATATCCTCATTCCGCTTCTGATAACTCATACTGTAGATCGTTGTCAGGGCATTTAAAAAGAAATGGGGTTTTAACTGCATCTGAAAATATTTCATCTGCGTATCCATTAACTGGATCTTTTCATCATAGGCCCTGATCCGAAGATTAACGATCACATTCATCATCCGGTTAAATGCCTGTGTAAGACGCTGAAGTTCTTCCGTATGATAATCTTCCTCTGCCCTCTGCTTGTAATCTCCGTCTTCAATCTCCTGGATCGTCTGCATCAGATGATCCAGGGGCCTGTGGATCTCACGGTGAATATAATGTAAAAGGATCATATCATCGCCAATAGCCAGAACCATGATCAAAAGGATCAGAATACTATTTGTACTGAATTTTCCCAGAAAATGATTACTGCCGATCATTCCTGTAATATAAAGTCCTGCACGATCACTTTTAAGAGAGATCATCCGCTTTTTATGATCATTCTTCCAGGAATCTTCTATTTCCAAAGTCTCTCCCAGATACATGCTGTTTCCTTCTTCCAGATTTTCCACGCATACACCATTTGCGTCCGTAAGAAGAAAACTCTGACCGTCTGGATATTCTTTTGCCCGGATATCGGAAAGAAAAGTATTTTCCTTTGAAAATGCCGCCACACTCCAGTTGCTTCCCCTGTATATTTTCGCAATATAGGCATGAGTACCGATCTTTGTATAATACCATTGCGGCCTTCCCCGGTCTTCCTTTTCCATGAGATTCCAGATATAAGAGGCAATTGCCTCTTTCTCCCCATAAGAAACTCCCGGAGTGGACGCCGCGATCAGGTTTTTATTTAAGGACTCTGCGATCAGAACGTAATCCAGCTCCGCATTGCTGATCACATCTCTTTTCATGCTCTTTTGAAGCTCCACAGCCGCATAATACCGGTCAGCCGGACTTCCGTAACATATCTGACCGATCAGATCCTGATTACCGGCGATTCCCTCCACACACTGATCCATAGCAATAAATTTACTGTCGATCTGTTTCATGTAGATCTGGATCGTAGACCATACCGATGACTCCTCACTTTCTTTTAAGAGAAGAAAGCTGCTCACAGTGTAAGCAGTCAGCAGCCATATAAGAAGAACCAACGTCACTCCAATATAAATGCTGATCTTATTTACAAAGGACTCCTTCTTCACTTTTGCTCCCTCCTAACCGGATTTTTATTATTCTATAGTATAACATTTCCGTCTATTCTCCGCAATTTTCTCCCAGATCTCTTTATACTAAAAATCTCCTTTACCAGCGATCTTCCCGCCAGTAAAGGAGATTTTCCATTTATTATCCCTCTGCCTTCCCATGCAGATAAAAGCACACGCCGCCAACCATAACAGCGCCGCCAATGATATTTCCAATAGTAACCGGCAGCAGATTAACAGTCACAAAACTGCCCCAGTTAAGTCCTGTCAGTTTTTCTGCTCCCAGCCATATAATTCCTGGGCTTTCTGCACATATGCCGGGTTTCCTGCTGCAAAAATGCCTGCCGGAATATAATACATATTTGCAACACAGTGCTCAAAGCCAGATACTACAAAGGCCAGGATCGGGAAGAAGATCGCCAGCACTTTTCCGCCAATATCTTTTGCTGCCGCTGCCATTAACACAGCTGCGCACACCAGGATATTGCATAAAATGCCGGAAAACAGCGCCCGCATAAAACTTAAGCCAGTCTTTCCCACTGCCGTTTTAATGGTATAAGCTCCTAAAGCCCCGGCAGAATAATCATACTGGCCGCTGTGAGCCACCAGAAAGGCGATCAGCACCGCTCCTGCAAAATTCCCCAGATAAACGATCAAAAGGGTCCTTAAAAGGCTTCCAAAGCCAATACGGCCTTTCATACATGCCATGGACATCATACAGTCCCCTGTAAACAGTTCTCCGCCTACAAACACGATCATCATAAGTCCCACTGGGAAAATACATCCTGCAAGGGTCCTTGCAATTCCCACATCCGTAATATTATGGACTGCCAGACTGCTTGACTGGCTCCCATTGCAATAAAGCACCCGCCATGATCCCCAGGACAAAAATACGCCTTTTCTTTGCTGCTGCTTTTGCAACAGCCGCATTAATATTGGCCGACACCACTTCCGCCGGCACATTCAGCAATGACTGCATCTCTTTCCCCTCCGTTTTCTTTTGTCATTTTGTTTACTTCTGTCATTTCATTTCCGCTTTGCTTTCTGACATCTGCCATTTGCAAAAACGCCGGGGATAATCATAACACAGCCCATTTTATGGAACAATCGGCTTTTCTCCTATTGAGAAAAAACAATCATTTATGCTTTTATGTGTTCTTTATACCTGTGCTTACATCCTTTCCCTTTCTTTATCCCTTTTCCCTTATAATAAAAATATCCTCAATAAACAAAGGTCTTATACCTTACATTCACTGAGGACATCATTTATATAATTTCATTTATATGGGAGGGGTTTTTATGTTAACACTTTTTGCATTTGCGATCATTTTTATTCTGTTCACTCTTGGTTATTTGGGCATCGATAAGCTGGAGCATTACTTTAAAACCCTGAATAAATGATCACTCTACTTTGATCATGCGGTACCCGATCCTATATGGGTCTGTATATACTGAGGGGCATCCGGTTCGCTTTCCAGTTTTTTACGCAAAGTTGCCATAAATACACGTAAAGAAGCAATATCATTTTCCCAGCTGCTCCCCCACACTTTCTGGGTGATATAAGTATGCGTCAGCACTTTACCTGTATTTTTAGCCATGAGGCACAGCAGTTTATACTCTGTAGACGTAAGATGCAGCTCCTTATCCCCCATATAGCACAGCCCGCCTGCAAAATCGATCCGCAGTCTGCCATTGTATAAACAGACTCCTGCTGTCTGCTTCGCCGTTCATGAGCGCCATTCTCCGTTCCACAACACGCAGCCGCGCCAGCAACTCTTCTAACAGAAAAAGGCTTTGTGAGA
>ENA-OQIG01000071-OQIG01000071.1-human-gut-metagenome-genome-assembly--contig:-NODE-71-length-58283-cov-2.161617_pt1 | contig 58283 bp, 94 predicted proteins | sample MGYA00242576_ERZ504741 | MGnify/ENA primary metagenome ERZ504741 (study PRJEB26092, sample SAMD00036436) | human gut metagenome | host: Homo sapiens | study: EMG produced TPA metagenomics assembly of... | reverse complement strand
GCAGGCGGATCTGCTGGAGGAAGGCATTGTCCTTACCGGGGGAGGGGCACTGCTGGAAGGGATGGATGAATGCATCCAGGCCGGGACCCATGTGCGGACAAGAGTGGCCGCCAGTCCCAGGGAATGTGTGGCAAGGGGAGCCGCCATGGCCCTGGAAGACCGGGGACTGCTGGAAATTTTGGAAGGAAAATAAGGGGGCTGTTGCTCATGCAACAGTCCCTTTTTCCACGAAAGGATCGCGATAGAGAACCATGAATCACAGTTACAGACAATGGATGGCACGTTTTATCCTGGCGGGCATGCTGCTGACGGCTTCCCTGCCGGCAGCCCAGGCAGCCCGGGTCAGCACCTCCGGGGAGGGATCACGCCCAACCGGGCCAGGGTGGTGATGAATCTGGATGCCCCCCTGTCCTATACCGCCCGGGTGACCGGGAACCAGTTGATCATCGACCTGAAGGGGAAAGCGGAACGGACGGAAATGGTCCGGCTCCGGGACCCCCGGATCCAGAAAGCTTATCTGGAACCCCAGGGCAGGAACAGCCGGCTGGTGGTGGTGTTCCGGAAAACCGTGCCTGTCTACAAGATCTTCCTGCTGAAGAATCCCCAGCGGCTGGTGGTGGATTTTCCCCGGTCCGGAAGTACCGGGGGCAGCACCGCCAGACCGGAAGCCGGGAAATCCCAGTGGCTGGGCAAAGGGCTGACCTACCGGGAAAGCACTGTAAACCTGGGGGCGGCCGGGTGAAGACTATCTGCTGACCCTGGCTCCCTCCAGTGATTTCCGGCTGGATTTCATCCCCGGGTACGGAAAGACCATCCAGCGGGGGACACTGTCCATGATCCAGAAACGGTCCGGTGCCGTGGCCCTGGTGAACGCCTCCTATTTCGACAGCGATATCTGGGTGGTGGGGAACCTGAAGATCCAGGACAAATGGCTGGGCATGGAAAGTACCCCCCGGACCGGTCTGGTGATTCCCCGGACGGGAGCTCCTTCCATCCAGCCCGGTCTGTCCTACAGCGGCACCGTCACCCGGCCGGACGGGAAAACCTTTGCCATCGGCGGGGTGGACCGGATGCGGCTGGCCAATGAACTGATCCTGTTCAATGACGGATATGATGATACCACCGATACCAATGCCTACGGCACGGAAGTCCGGCTGGCAGGCGGGGTGGTCCGGGAGATCCGGAAAGGGGCCGGCAGCATGGCCCTGACCCCTGGTACCACGGTACTTTCCGGGAACGGAGCGGCCGCGGCTTCCTGAACGGACTCCGGACCGGGGATCCGGTGAAAGTGACCCAGACCCTGGGGAATGCCGCAGCCGACAGCGCACCTTCCGTGGGATCCGCCGGTCCCCAGCTGGTCCGGGATGGCCGGGTCCAGGTGACCAGTGAGGAAGAGGAAATCGCCGATGACATTGCCCTGGGCCGGGCTCCCCGGACCGGCGTGGGCATCAAAAAAGACGGCACCGTCCTGGTGGTGGTGGCCGACGGCCGGTCTGATGACAGCGTGGGGATGACCCTGACCGAGTTCGGCCGGTATTTCGTCCAGCTGGGGGCCGACCGGGCCATGAATTTCGACGGCGGCGGCTCCAGTGAAATGGTGGTCAACGGAAAGATCATGAACGCCCCCAGCGACGGAACCGAGCGGCCGGTACGGGTGGCCCTGGGGGTGTTCAGGAAATAAAAACTGTCAGCGGTCAACGGTCAGCAGTCAGCTGCCGTTGGAAATCAATTTTTGCAAATTGATTTTGAAATGGTAAATCTGTTGTTCGCCGAACCTGTTTGCCATTGTTCAAAGTCAGCTTTGCTGACTTCCTTTGGCCGTTGACAGTTGACAGCTGACCGTTGACAGATCTGTTGCCCTACAGGCAACAGCCCCCTTGCATCCCCCCTCTCCTTCGGTATATAATAAACAAACGGAAGAAAAGAGGTGCTGATCATGTTACACAAAATCCTGAAAAACAGAAAAATATGGGCAGCAGCCTTGCTGATGGTATTGCTGGCCCTGGGTGTGGCCCAGGCGGCAGGGGTGCAGCCCCAGAAAAGCAGTCTGTCCGGCCAGGTGGCAACGGTGGTTTCTGTGGGCACCCAGGTATCGGAAGGCTCTGTACTGGTAACGGTGAAGACCCTGACTGGGACGGCTCCGGCAGCCCGTGCCAACTGCAGCGGAAAAGTGGTTTCCGTGGAAGTGGCTCCCGGCAGCCAGATTGCCGCGGATCAGGTGGTGGCCGCCATCCAGCCTGAGGGGACGGAAGCGGGCTTTTGCAAAACGACAGGAACCAGAGGGTGTGAAGACACAATCACACCCTCTTTTTTACAGGAGGAAATATGGATCGTATGAAGTGGAAGCGGCTCCTGGTGCTGACCCTGGGATGCCTGATGGCGATGGTGTCCCTGGTGAGCGCCGCCATCCCCACCATTGCGGTGGAAGAACTGAAGCCGGGGATGAAAGGCTACGGAAAGACGGTGATCCGGGGCGCGGACATCGAAACCTTCGATGTGGAGGTCCTGGGGGTCACCGGTACGGAAACCGGGGGCTACAACATCCTGATCAAAGCATCCGGGCCGCTGCTGAAGGAAAGCGGCGGCATCGCCCAGGGCATGAGCGGCAGTCCGGTGTACATCGACGGCCGGCTGGCGGGAGCCGTGGCCTACGGCCAGGCCTTTTCCGACCCCAATTACTGCTTCCTGACTCCCATCAGCGAAATGCTCCGGCTCTTTGACGAAACCGATCCCCGGCCTTCCGTATTCCTGCCCAAGAGCACACCGCTGATGGTCAGCGGATTCACCGCCGACGGGGTGGCCCATCTCAATGAAAGACTGTCTCCCTTCGGGCTCACTTCCTATGCGGTGCCCGGGGGCACGGAAGCCCTGGACAATGTGAAACTGGAACCGGGCAGTTCCGTGGGGGTTTCCCTGGTCCGGGGGGATATGGTCATCGGGGCCATCGGTACCGTGACCTGGACCGATGAAGAAGGACGGATCCTGGCCTTCGGCCACCCCTTCCTCCAGCACGGGGATTCCAACTATTTCATGACCAATGCCTGGATTTTTGCCTCCGTTGCCCAATATCCAGAGTGCTTTCAAAGTGGGGACTCTGGGCAAGACCCTGGGACGGATCAGCCAGGACCGGCTCAGCGGCATTGCCGGAAAAGAAGGGGAAAACGCTCCCATCATTCCCATGTACGTCTCCGTCACCGACAAGGACCGGGGGCTGCACAAAAGCAGCAATGTCCAGCTGATCACCGATGAGACCTGGTGCCCACCTGGTGGACGGGGTCACCTACAATACGGTGAGCATGGCCAAAGACCGGAAAGGGGCCGGTACTTCCCGGATCCGGTTCACCATCACGGCCCAGGGAGAGAAGGAAGGGCCCATCCGGCTCCGCAGGGAAAACATGTTCTACAGTGCTTCCGATATCGGGAAGCTGACGGATTCGGAACTGAACGTGGCTACGGACATGCTGATGAACAACCGGTTTGACAAAGTGACCATCCAGGACATCAATGTGGACGTGGAAACCACTTCCGGCTGTGAAGTGGCGGAAATGGTGGGGGCTTCCGCTCCCTCCACCGCCGTACAGGGAGGCCTCCTGCCCATCACCCTGACCTTCAAGCCCTACCGGGCGGAGGAAATCACCCGGACCATCAATTTCAGGATCCCGGACAAACAGCCGGCGGGCCCCATGAACCTGATCGTCCGCAGCGGCAATGCCACCACCTGGATCAGCAAGGCCCTGTCCAAGCGGAACAGCCGGAACGGGGGCAATGCCGCCCAGGGACAGGATGGAGGGGACGGGTCTGCTGAGGACGACAGCGCCATGTACCAGTCCTCCCAGCGCCAGTTCCGGGATTTCCTCACGGAATTCAATGACATGGACGCCAACAATGAAGTGGTGGTGGACTGATGCCTTCCTACGGGGACAGCCGTCCCAGCCGCCGGGCCGCCGCCCGGGCTGCAGGCAGTTCTTCCGGCAGCATGACCAGTGCCATCACCGGCCTTCTGAAAGGGAGCAAATACAAACAGAAATTCCCCATGGATTTCATCATCACCGGGGAAAGCAATGTAGTGGTGGATGTGAAGAAGCGATAAGGAAAAAGGTGCTGTGAATGAGAAATCATTTTTTCACAGCACCTTTTTGGTCACGGACAGGGGATGTGAATTTATCACACCCCCTTTTTCTACAAATTTTCATCCGGATAGGGTATAATAATCATTATAACTATAAGGGAAAAGGAGCTGTTTCCATGGGATGCCAAGAGATTTGCCGCTGGGTCGGCCGGAAAATGGTGGATCTGTGTGCCCGCACCGGGCGTGTGATGAACCTGTTCCTGGAGGCCTGCCGGGCGGCCGGGACGGCGGACCGGCGGGAAGTCCTGCGGCAGATGGCCCGGCTGGGGGCAGATTCCCTGCCCATCGTCAGCATGACCATCCTGTGCACCGGCATGGTCATGTCCGTCCAGACCGCCAAGGAATTCGTCCGCTTCGGCGCGCGGATTCCGTAGGGGGCATCGTGGCCATCGCCATGGGCCGGGAACTGTCCCCCATCCTTACCGGGGTGGTGGTGGCCGGCCGGATCGGGGCGGCCATTGCAGCGGAGATCGGGACCATGAAGGTCACCGAACAGATCGATGCCCTGCGGGTGATGGCGGTCAGTCCCATCCGGTTCCTGGTAACACCCCGTCTCCTGGCCATTGTCCTGATGATGCCCGTCCTGGTGGTCTACGCCAACCTGGTGGGGGACGTGGGGGGCTGGTTCGTGGCGGAAAACTACGCCGGCATCAGTTCCCACATGTTCCTGGAAAGCATCCGGGACTTCATTGAACCCTGGGACATCATCGGTGGTCTGATCAAGGGAGCCGTGTTCGGAGCCATCATCGCCACCATCGGCTGCCACAAGGGGCTCAACGCCCAGCAGGGAGCCGAAGGGGTGGGCATGGCCACCACCAAATCCGTGGTGCTGTCCATTATCCTGATTTTTATCGCCAACTACTTCCTGTCGGTGATCCTGTATGTCCATGGAGCTGAGATGGAACAACCTGTGATTGAATTCCGGAATGTGGAAATGCATTTCGGTCCTAAAGTGGTCCTGGACCGGGTCAGCTTTTCCGTGGCCAAAGGGGAGACCCTGGCGGTGATCGGCCCTTCCGGGACCGGGAAAAGCACCGTGCTGAAGCTGCTCATCGGCCTGCTGAAACCCCAGGAGGGCCAGGTGGTGATCCAGGGCCAGCCGGTGGAACAGTTCAACGAAGAACAGTGGAATCAGCTGCGCCAGCATATGGGCATGGTATTCCAGTATTCCGCTCTGTTCGATTTCCTGGATGTGGGTGAAAACGTGGCCTTCGGGCTGCGCCAGCACACCAGCCTGTCCGAAGAAGCCATTCAGAAGCGGGTGAAGGACCTGCTGGAGGCCGTGGGCCTTTCCGGCAACGAGCATGTGTACCCGGCCCAGCTGTCCGGGGGCATGCAGAAACGGGTGGGACTGGCCCGGGCCCTGGCCCTGCAGCCGGATATCATCCTCTATGATGAACCACCGCCGGCCTGGATCCCATTATGGCCACCAACATCAGCCAGCTGATCCTGGATACCAAGAAAAAGCTGGGGATCACCTCCGTGCTGGTGACCCATGACATGGCCTCCGCTTTTCTCTGTGCGGACCGGATCCTGATGCTGAGCCACGGTCACATCGTTTTTTCCGGAACGGTGGAAGAAGCCAGACATACCCGGGAACCCCTGGTACGGGCGTTCCTGCGCAGTGATATTTTGGAAGACAAGGAGTAAGAGCATGAAAGCAGATGAAGTCAAAGTCGTGCCGTCACCCTGGGAGCATCGTGATCCTGGCCCTGATGCTGACCTTTCTGGGGTATTCAGTTTTGCCGGCCGGACCTACAAACTGAATGTGATGTTCGACGATGTGAACGGCCTGAAGGTGGGCAACGAAGTCCGTTTCGCCGGGGTACCGGTGGGCAAGGTGGACGACATCGTGGTGGACGGGTCCAAGGTGAAAGTGGTCATGAAGATGGATGAAAAACAGAAGATTCCCCGCAATTCCCAGTTCGCCATTGGCATGGACGGGGTCATGGGGACCAAATTCGTCACCATGCTCCGCCGAAAATCGCCACCGGCCTGGTGTTCAAAGCCGGAGAGACCATTACAGGCCAGCAGGCGGGAGGCATCGACAAGCTGATGGATTCCTCCGGCAAGGTCCTGGACAAGCTGGAAGTGGTGGTGGATGCCTTCAGCAATGTGTTCGGGGACAAGAACGTGCAGAAATCCATGCGGGAAGGCTTTGTCCAGACCGGGGAAGTGGCCAAGAACATGAATGCCTTCACCAAGGCCCTGGCCACCATGGCCCAGCAGAACCAGGGTGACATCCACGCCATGGTGGGGCAGATGAAGGAAATGAGCATCCACATGAACAGCATCATGGACAAGGCGGATGCGGACGGGGCCACCGGCCGGAACGTGGCGGCCATGGCGGCCAATATGGCGGACGCCAGCAAAAAACTCCAGAATACCGCAGCAGCCTCCAGGATGTGGTCACCGATCCCCAGACCCAGCAGGATCTGAAGGAGACCATCCGTCATGCCAAATCCACTTCCGTGAAGGCGGACAAGATCCTGGGGGTGGTCACCGATGCCCAGGTCCAGGCGGATGTGCTGTACAATGACAAAAGAAGCAAATGGCGCACGGATATGGGCGTGAAGCTGCCCTGAAGGAAGATGCCTATGCCTTCCTGGGGGTTTCTGACATCGGGGACCGGGACAAGCTGAATTTCCATTACAACAAAAAGCTGAACAAATATATCTGGGGACGGGCCGGGGTCATGGAAGGCCAGTTCGGTGTAGGCGCCGACTGGGTCCTGTCTCCCAAGTTCAGGCTGTTCACCGATTTCTATGATTTCGATGATGCCAAACTGAAGGTGGGGGCGGAGTATGCCTTTACCCCGAAACTGTCCCTGATCGGGGAGAGTATGGATGTGCTGGATCATGCGCCGATACAGCCTATGTGGGGCTCCGGGCCAGATTCTGACAAAAAGTTCAAAAAGTCGTTGGTTGACTTTACTTTTTCAACTGATTATAATAATAAAAGCTGACTAGGTAGTCAGAAAGTACAGGAGGGTCTGATTGTGAAGCATTTCCATACCAAAAGCATGATTCTGAGCGCTGTGATCCTGAGCGCCCTTTCTATCCATACAGTCGGGGCTGCCACCCCGGAAACCGTAAACCTGGACCTGGGGAAAACCGTCCGCATGGCCCTGGACAACAATTCCAGCGTGAAGATTTCCGCTGCGGAATTGGAAGCCGCCAAAGCCAACCTGGACCAGGCCAAAGGAGCCGGTGGGGGAGCATTGACTTCCGCCATTACAGCGGCCGGACGGAGAACTATCAGGGTACCAGGACGGTCCCCATTTATGGGGGAGGAAACCAGGTGGTGGGGTACCATAGAGCCGCCAATGACCACACCAATACGGTGAGCATTTCCGTGCCCATCTATACCGGAGGCCGTCTGGAAGGGGCCATCGACCAGGCCAAAAAGAACCTGGACTACTACCAGTACGGTATGAGCAGTTCCTACCAGACCACCCGGTACAATGCGGAAAAGGGCTACTATGACGTGCTCCAGGCCGCCAACACTGTGAACCTGGACAAGGAAACCGTGGACCGGCTGGATGAACATCTGAAGAACACCCAGGCCCAGTTTGCCGTGGGCGTGGTGGCCAAAGCCGATGTGCTCCGGTCCCAGGTGGAACTGGTGAATGCCCAGCAGACCCTGACCCAGGCGGAAAACAACTATGAAGTGGCTGTTTCCTCCCTGAACAACGTAATCGGGCTGCCCACCGCCACCCGGCTGAACCTGAGCCAGGGACTGGAATACAAACCCAATGATTACACCCTGGACAACTGCGTGACCTACGCCATGGCCAACCGGCCGGAGATCCACCAGGCGGAAGCCTCTGTGGGCATGGCCCAGGCCGCCCAGAAGATCGCCAATGCCGGCAGCCTGCCCCAGGTGAGCCTGGGGGCTTCCAATGAATGGAGCAATGACACCTTCCCGGGCCAGAACCGGAACAACTGGTCCCTGGGCGTGAGCATCAACCAGAATATCTGGGATTACGGGGTCAATGCCGCCAAGGTCCGGGAAGCCAAGGCCAATGTGGTAAGGGCCCAGGAAAGCTACCGGCAGATCAGTGATGAAGTGCGTCTGGCAGTACGGACCAGCTACCTGAGCATGCGGGAAGCGGAAAAACGGATCAAGACCACGGAAGTGGCCGTGGCCCAGGCGGAAGAAGATTACCGCATTGCCCAACTCCGGTACCGGCCGGCGTGGGGACCAACACCGACGTGATGGATGCGTCCGTGGCCCTCACCACCGCCAAGAACAACTACCTCCAGGCCCTGTACGACTACAACACCTCCACCGCCCTGTTGGAACAGAGCATGGGTGTGCCTGTGGAAAACGAATAAAATCAACAGTGACCAAAGAGTCTGCGTATGCAGGCTCTTTTCTTTTACCCTCCATACCTGCTATACTTATGTTGTGCATAATCAATCAATGAAATGTGGCGCAAGGGCACAGCCTTTTTAAGGGCGTAAGCAGCGCCCGACGCTTTAGCGGCGTTGGCGGTCGCTTATGCCGTAGCTGGGGACCATGCGGCATTCCTCTCTTTCTCTATCCGCTTTTTAAGGGCGGGGGACCATGCGGAGCATGGTGGTGGGTTCCACGCTAAACGATGAACGACCAACGATCAACGATCAACGATACGGAGGCCCCTATGGGTACCAAAGGGAAAAGACGGCTGGGCATTCTGGCCGGGGTCCTGGTCCTGCTGTACCTGGTCCTGTGGAAGGTGATCCTTCCCGCAGGACTGGAGCGGGCCATTCCCCTGGTGGAACAGACCGCCGGTGAATACATCAACGGACAACTGCAGATGGAAACCATGGACGTGAGCCCGGATCTGACCTTTACGGCCCGGAACCTGCGGCTGGAAGACGAACAGGGCAATCTGGTGGCCCAGGTGCCGGCCCTGTCTCTCCAGGTGGACCCCCTGAAATTCCTCACCGGCAGCGGTGCAGTGGGCACTGTGACCCGGATTACCCTGGACGGGCCCCGGCTGCATCTGGTCCAGAATGACCGGCAGGAATGGAATGTGGCCCATCTCCTGAAGGAGAGCCAGAGTTCCAGTACGGATTTCAAGGGACTCATTGCCATCCGGGACGGCTCAGTGGAACTGCGTCTGCCCTACGGTACCTGGCAGGCAGGGGTGGAAGGGACCATCGATCCTTCCCGAAACCCGGACTTTGCCCTGGATCTGGGCGTGACCCGGAAGGGACAGACCATCCAGGTCACCGGCACCCTGAACACAGACCGGCAGGGGACCCTGACGGCCCGGACGGAGCTGCTGGCCCTCCAGGATTTCAGCCCCCTGGCGGAACAGTTCCTGCCGGTAACGGATTTGTCCGGGGCCCTGGCTGATGCGTCCATTACCTGGACCAACAACGATGCCGGCAGCCAGCTGTCGGGCAGGGCCCTGCTGCGCCAGGTGGGGGCCGCCTATGACTGGGATGGGAAAGAACTGGCACTGGGTGCCGACGGAGAACTGTCCTTTGATCAGATGCGGCTGAAAGCCCGGGACCTGGATGTTTCCGTGGACGGACAGAAACTCCGGCTTTCCGGGGGCATGGATCTGACGGATCTGGAGAACCCCCGGGTGGAAAAACTCCAGGCGGAAACCGACGGGATTGACCTGGCTGCCCTGCCTCTGGATCTGCCTGTATCCGGAACCATCCAGGGCAGCATGGCCCTGGACGGCACCAAGACAACCTGACCGGCAGCGGCACCTTTACCAGCCCGGTGCTGACTTTCCAGGGCTATGAGGCGGCCAGGTGACCCTGCCCTTCTCCTTCCGGGACCACCGGGTGGAAACCGATGGGGCCAAAGCGTCCCTGGGCGGCGGCTCGGTGACGGTGCAGGCCTCCTATGACTGGGAAGACCAGGACGGCCAGCTGGCCCTGACGATGGACGGCGTGGACGCCGGTACCTTCCTGCCCCGGCTGGGCAGCCTGGTCCTGGACGGGACCCTCTATGCCCAGGGACAGTACAAGCACGGCCAGCTCCAGGGGGAAACGGTTTCCAGTGATCTCTCCCTTTCCTGGGGGAACCTGAAGCTGCAGCAGATTGCCCTGGACGGAACGGTGGACGGCAGCGGTTTTACCCTCAGCCGGATTTCCGCCTATACGGAAGAAGGGGGCGCCCTGCCGGCAGCGGCAGCCTGAAAGAAGACCAGCTCCAGGGGGATCTGTACGTGACGGATCTGCCGGTGGATCCTCTGCTGGCAGCGGTTGGACAGGAGGGCAAAGGCCTTTTGTCCGCCCATCTCCTTCTCAGCGGCACCGGGGAGGATCCCCAGGCCTCGGAGCATTTTCCTTCCGGGAAGGGGAAATCATGGGCCAGACCATCCAGGAAGCCCACGGAGCCCTGGAATGGAAGGGCCGGAAGGCCGGTTTCCACAAAGTGGAAATCAACCTGGACAAGGGAACCCACATCCTGGACGGCACGGCGGACCTGTCCGGCAGCGAACCGGTACTGGATCTGACCCTGGAGACCCGGGGCATCCGGCTGGAGCCTCTCAGTGAGGCCTTCCAGTCCCCCTGGCCGGTAACCGGCAACCTGACCAACACCCTTTCCGTCAAAGGCCTTTGTCCAATCCCTCCTTCACCGGCCATGTCCACGGCTGGGACGGTTCCGTGAACAAGTTCCTGGTGGACGAAGTGGACGGGGATTATGCCTATGACGGAAAGCTCCTCCATCTGAACAATTTCCGGGTCCAGGCCCTGACCTGCCAGGCCAGGTTCAGCGGCACCGTCAGCCGGGACGGGTTCCTGGATCTGGGCATCGATGCCAAAAACATCAACCTGCTGCGGCTGCCCTGGCTCAAGGACAGTGTGGATCTGGAAGGCAACGTGAACTTCAGCGGCAGCATCACCGGCCACACCAGCCGGCCCCTGTTCCAGGGGGTTCTGTCTTCTGATTCCGTGCTGATCAACGGGGTGGAATTCACCGGCCTGGCCCTTTCCTTCCAGAGCCAGGGCGGGCACGTGAACAATTTCCAGGGCACCTTCCAGCAGAAGACCGGCGGGGACTACGCCCTGAAAGCCAAGTTCGACTTCGACCGGAAACTGTTCCAGTGGACGGTGGATGTGAACCGGGGCAATGTGCGCTCCCTGCTCCAGATGGGCGGCATCCAGGCGGATGTGGACGGGTACCTGTCCGGCCGCATCGAAGCAACCCGGATGGTCCCCGGACGGGCATGACCGTCATCGGCAAGGTGGAAGACGGGAAAGTGGCCGGGGTGCCCTTTGTCTCGGCGGATTTCGACCTTTACACCCATCTGGGCCTGTGGAAGATCCGGAAGCTCCAGGCCCGGGAAAGCGGCGGCGGGCTTATTGCCGCCCAGGGGAACATCGACCTGCGGAAGCGGACCCTCGACCTGGAACTGGCCACCAGTGAGGCCAATGCCAAGCTCCTTACCGTGGCCCTGGACAACCCGCCGGAAGTCAGCGGAAAACTGAACATCGTGGCCCAGCTGAAAGGGAAGCTGGACGACCCCAGCGGGAACTTCTCCCTGGAAATGAAGGAAGGGAGCATCAGCGGGGTGTCCTTCGACAGTCTGTACGGCATGGTTACCCTCCGGAATGACATGTTCCATCTGGACCAGTTTCTGATCCAGCGTGACGTGTACAAGATCAGTGCCTACGGCACCTTCCCCATGGACCTGCTCCGGGCGGCCGGGAAACGGAAAAATCCGGATGCCCGGATGAACCTGGAAGTCCATCTGGACAACGGGAACCTGGCCATCCTGCCCACCCTGACCAAATGGTCCAGTGGGCGGAAGGGTCCACCAGCGGCCGGGTATCCGTAACCGGCACCCTGGAAGACTATAATCTGAACGGATCCATCGATCTGGACGGAGGTACGGTGAAATTCCGGGGCCTGGACAACACCTTCGACAATGTGAAGTTCCATGCCGCTTTCAACGGGAAGACCATCACCCTGAAGGAATTTTCCACCACCACCGGGAAAAAGGGCAGCATCACTGCATCCGGCTCCTATATGCTCCGGGATGAATCCGGCAAGCCCTACCACCTGAACCTGGCCATCCGGGACGTGGAACTGGTATCTTCCAGCATCAAGGGGAAACTCAACGGGAATTTCGACCTGGAACACAAAGAGGGGAAACCTTTCCTGTCCGGGAATCTGAAGCTGGACAAGGGGTATTTGGGGATCTCCTCCATTCCGGAATTCGGGGAAGGGGGCTCGGACATCGGGCTGGACATCGATGTGGACCTGGGCAACAACCTGCACCTGTACAACGCGGCCTTCATGGACCTGTGGCTGAAGGGGCAGTTCCACATCCTGGGCAGCACCGCCTTCCCCCAGATCAACGGCAGCATCCGGGTGAACCGGGGCAGCCGGCTGAAATACCTGGGGACTCCTTCAACATCGGTTTCGGGGAAATCTACTGGCCCGGCCGGGCACCTTCATCCCCAATGTGAACATGGCGGCCTTTACCCGGTTGGGACAGTACAATATCCTGGCCAAGGCCAGCGGGCCCCTGAGCCTGGACGACATCGTCATCAAGCTGTCCAGCGATCCGCCCCAGGATGAGAATACCCTGAAGCGGTTCCTGACCCTGAAGACGGACAATGCCAGCCTGGGGGACGATGCCTGGAAGGGACTGGTGGATGCCGGGCTCCAGATGACCTTCCTGGCGGATGTGGAAGATGCCATCAAACAGGCCCTGGGGCTGGACGAACTGCGGATCTACAGCGGCAATGTCCAGAACACCGTGGCGTTTTCGGCGGACACCAACCGGGCCAATGATGCCACCGGTCAGGAACGGCGCCAGTACAATGTGCTGCTGAGCCGGTACTTCGGCCGGAAGCTGCTGATCGGCTACACCACCAGCTTCGACGGAGAGGAGCACAACCTGTACGCCGGGTTCCGGATCGCGCCGAAAGTCCACGTGGCATAGCCACCGATCAGGACAACAATCACTGGTACGGCGTCCAGTACCGGACAAGATTCTGACAGCTGACAAAAAGCAGGTCCCAACCCGGGGACCTGCTTTTTTCACACTCCGGGACTGGAAATCTTGGCCTATAGAAGGTATAATAAACGGGATATGTATTATTAATCGTTAGTGATGCTGACTGATGATGAAAGCAACCTGTACAGGGGGTACTCTATGAAGAATCAAGTAAACTGGCGGCGCCTGTCCGTCGCCGTCCTGGCTTCCCTGGCACTGACCTCTCCGGTCTATGCCGCAGAAGTTTCCCACAGCCAGGAAGTGGAACTGGGCGGTCACAAGACCGCTGCCAAGGAAGGACAACGGGGTGTGGGGACCATCGAAGTGGATCCGGCAGAACAGCCTGCCGTCCAGCCGGCCCAGACGGAAACCGCTACCGCAGCCGCGGAAGAAGAACCCAGATACCGGGAAGTCCGCCGGAATGGCGTCACCTATATCGAAAAAGTCGGCAAGAAAAAGCTGGAACAGGAAAAACAGAAGGTCCAGGCTGACGAAGAACAGCTGGAAGCCCGGATGACCCAGCAGAAGGAAATCCAGGAAGCCCAGAACAAACAGCTGCCGGGCCGGAGCATCCTCCAGCAGTCCGTGTTGTCCGACTACGACATCACTACCCAGGAAAACCAGTACGCCAAAGTGGAAAAGGAATCCACGCCCTTCATCGGTCAGACCGTGACCAAAGTTACCCTGGAAGGGGCGGCTCATGAAGATGCCGCCAAACTGGCGGACGTGCTGAAAATGCCCGCCGGGACCAAATTCACCAAGGAAGGACTCCAGGACGATATCCGGGCCCTGTATGAAACCGGCTGGTTCTACGACATCCGCCCGGTGTTCACCAAAGTGCCGGAAGGGGTCCAGATCAAATACCAGATGGAAGAAAATCCCGTGCTGACGGATCTGGATATCGAAGGGAATACGGTGCTCTCCACCGGGGACATCAAAAAAGCCCTGGATCTGCCATCGGCAAGGTCCTGAACTCCCGGGATGTGAACATCGGCGCCCGGAAGGTGGAAAGCCTGTACAGCCAGCAGGGCTACATCCTGGCCAAGGTGGCCGACGTGCGGATGCAGCCGGACGGCCGGCTGATCGTCCAGGTGGCCGAAGGGTCATCGAAGATTTCCGGGTCAAGGGCAACACCAAGACCAAGGATTATGTGGTCATCCGGGAAATGCGCATGAAGAAGGGGGAACCCTTCAACGCCAAGAAAGCCCGCCGGGCCATGCAGAAGATCTACAACCTGGGCTTCTTCGAAGACGTGAACATCCGTCTGAACCCGGGCCAGATGCCCAATACCGTTTCTGTGGAAGTGTCCGTGGTGGAAACCAGCACCGGTACCTTCGGGATCGGCGCCGGCTACAGTGATGCCGACGGCTTCCTGGGCATGGTGAGCATCGGGGACAAGAACTTCATGGGCACCGGGGACAGCGTCAGCGCCCGTTGGGAATTCGGCGGCGACTCCGAAACCAAAGCCAACTTCGAAGTGTCCTATGTGAAGCCCTGGATCGACGACAAGGAAACCACCGCCGGTTTCACCTTCTACAACATGACCAACGAGTACGTGGACTACAATCGGAGCGGGGACGAAATCGCCCGGTACTACAAGAAACGTACAGGGGAAGAACTGTTCTTCAGCCGGGTCACCGACAACGAATTCATCACCAACAGCATCACCCTGAAGAACCGGGATGACAAATACAAGAAGCCTGTCAGCGGCTACGGCACCCAGTGGTTCGAAGCCGGACAAAACGGATATGATTATATCCACGAATATCCGGACGACTACGATTGGGACAAGCACGAACGGATGAAGAAGAACTTCGGGATCACCCGGAGCATCACCTTCGCCCGGACCCTGGATACCCGGGACAATATCTACGATCCCCGGGAAGGGAAACGGACGGCCTACTCCGTGGAAGTGGCTAACTTCGGCGGGGACTTCGACTTCCAGAAGTACCAGGCCGATTACCGGTACTACTACCGGATGGGCAAGGACAATGTGTGGCCCTTAACCTGGGGGCCGGCTATGCCAACGGGGATATGCCCCTGTCCCAGCGCTTCAGCGTAGGCGGCAGCGACGTCCTCCGGGGCTACCGGGACGACCAGTTCAAGGGCAACAGCATGGTGAAGGGATCCCTGGAATTCCGGTATCCCATCATCAAGAAAGTCCAGGGCGTGTTCTTTACGGATACGGGCTATGCCTGGAGCAAGGAATACGACGAATCCAACTTCGACCTGGGCAAAATGAAGAACTCCGTGGGTATCGGTCTCCGGATCAACTCCCCGCTGGGTCCCATCAAGCTGGACTATGGCTACCGGCTGGAAAGCAGCGACCGTGGCGGCCGCTTCCATTTCAGCTTCGGCGGTCAGTTCTGATAAACAAATTGCATAACAAGGAAGCAGGGATAGTAAAATGATGGAATTGGCCCACAAGAAAAATGTCAAGGTCATTTCTCTGGCCATTGCGGCCATTATGGTGGTCGGGATCTTCGTCCTGGCCGTCCAGGGCAAGAACATGGGCGGTGGCGACGCCACCAGCAATTCGGCCATCGGCAAAATCAACTACAACCAGGTGATGGCGGCAGCCCCGGGCTGGCAGAAGCCCAGACCCAGCTGCAGCAGGCCGCCGAAGACAGCCGCAAGGAATTTGAAGAAAAAAGCAAGGACATGAGCGACGCGGACAAGCAGAAACTGGCTGCGGACTACCAGAAGAAACTGGAAGAAAAGCAGAAGGAACTGATTGAACCGGTCAAAAAAGAAGTGGATGACGCCATTGTGGCCGTGGGCAAGACCAAGGGCCTGACGGTGGTGGTCAACCAGGGCGCCGTGGTGTACGGCGGCCTGGATGTAACGGCGGATGTCACCGCCCAGCTGAAAAAAGCCAAGAAATAAGGATCTGGCAGGGGACAGGAGGAATGGCTCATGGCAGATGGCTCAGTCTTCTGCTGACCGGGCTCTTTCTCCTGACCGGCTGCGGCCTTTCCTGGGGGAAGCTTCCCTTTCAGCAGGAAAAGCCCCGGTTTGCCGTAGTGGACTGGGACCGGCTGGTTGAACAGCATCCCAAATACAAGGAATGGCAGCGGCAGAAAGAACAGCTGGAAACCGCCAAATGGCTCCGTGACCGCCAGAAGGAAAACGGCCAGCAGCAGCTGGCGCTCCTGGGACAGATGAAGAAAGTCCGGGAAGTCGGAAAGGGACAGTTCCAGTCCGCCCAGTGGTCCGCCAAAGTGGCGGAAAAACGGGCCCAGGAACAGGATCTGCTCCGGAAGAAACGGGCGGCCCTGGAAGAGGAAGCGGAAAGCCGGGTGAAGGCGGACCGGGATGCAGTGGAGGAAAAATACCGGATCCCCCTGTTCAACCTGCGGCTGAAGCTGGGCAGCGTAAAGATGAACGATACCGCCCAGAAAGCACTGCTCCAGGAACAGCAGGAACTGCTGGACAAACGGCAGAAGGACCGGGCGGAAGTGGAAGCGGAAAAGGAACAGTGGCTCCAGCAGCAGCTGGCAGCCGATGTGGCGGCTTCCCAGGCACGGCTCCAGGCCTTTTCCAAGGAACTGGCCGGCCAGGTGGTCCAGGAGCAGACGGGCCTGTCCCTGACCGGGAAAAAGACCCGGAACCAGGAAGGCCAGCCGGAACTGGACAAACTGATCCAGTCCATGGACAAACAGATCCAGCAGCAGGAAGACAAGGAAAAACAGATGCGGGAGGAAATCGACAGCGATATCCTCAGCGCCATCAAGAAAGTCAATCTCAGCCGGAAATACACGCTGATTTTCCGGAATCCGAGAGCCAATATCAGCGCCGACGACATTACCGATGAGGTGAATACAGTCGTCCAGCAAATTGTTTACTAAGAGGGATGGAACGAATATGAAAAAAGCAATGATTCTCTGTGTGGTGGCAGCAGCCATGCTGTCCTTTGGCTGCGGGCGGAACGCCCAGTTCGGCGTGGTGGACATGAACAAGGTCCAGACGGAAAGCCAGGTGTTCAAGGATGCCACCAAGGACCTCCAGACCAAGGGCAAGGCCATGGAAGAGGAACTGAACCAGGAAACCGCCGGGAAGAGCCAGGAAGAAGCCCAGAAGATCCTGACGGAAAAGAGCCAGAAGATGCACAGCCTCCAGGCGGAAGCCCAGGCCAAGGTCAAAGGCAGCTTCGACGCCGCTGCCGCTTCCGTGGCCAAGGAAAAGAACCTGAGCGCCATCCTGGTGAAAGAAGCCGTTCCCCAGGGCGGCGTGGATGTGACTGACGACATCATCAAAGCAATGAAATAAGATTTGACAAGGGCGGACGGTGTTCGCCCTTTTTCCCGTACCATCATGAAATGGAAAGGATGCTGGAAATGGAAAAAACCTTACAGGAACTGGCAACATTGTTGAAAGGGGAAATCCTTCAGGGAGATCCGGGCATGGTCCTCAAGGGAGTCAATGGACTGGAAGAAGCCCAGAATGATCAGATTTCCTTTGCGGTGCCTCCCTATCTGGAAGTGGCCGGACAGTCCCGGGCCGGGGCCATCATGATTCCCCGGGGCGCGGAATTCAAGGGACAGCAGGCAGTGCTGGCGGTGGAAAATCCCCGGGCAGCCTTTGCGGTGCTGCTCCAGCTGTTCCGTCCCCCGGAAGCGGTGAAGAAAGGCATCAGCCAGTACGCGTTCATCCATCCCTCCGCCAAGGTGGGGAAGAACGTGGCCATCCTGCCTTTTGCCTATGTGGCGGAAGATGCGGAAATCGGCGACAACACGGTGATCTATCCCCATGTGTATGTGGGGCGCCATGTGAAGATCGGTTCCGACTGCACCCTGTACTCCAATGTGACGGTGCGGGAAGACTGCATCGTGGGTGATCGTGTGATCCTCCAGGCCGGCTGCGTCATCGGCGGGGACGGCTTCGGCTACATCACCGCCAACGGCAAACACACCAAAGTGCTCCAGACCGGGAACGTGGTCCTGGGGGACGATGTGGAAATCGGCTGCAACACCTGCATCGACCGGGCCACCGTGGACAGCACGGTGATCGGCAAGGGCACCAAAATCGACAACCTGGTCCATGTGGGCCACAACGACATCATCGGGGAAAACTGCATCCTGGTGGCCCATGTGGGCATCAGCGGCAGCGTGACCATCGGGAACAACTGCACCTTCGGGGGACAGGCCGCCACTGCGGGACACCTGAAGATCGGCAGCAACTGCACCTTCGCCGGCCGTACCGGGATCATCAGCGATGTACCGGACAATGTGGTATGGGCCGGTTTCCCGGCACAGCCCCATGTGGACTGGCTGCGGCAGACCGCCAACGAACGGAAGCTGGGCACCATGCTGAAACGGCTCCGTCAGCTGGAAAAGACCGTGGAACAGCTGGAAAAGGGAAAGAAGGAGGAGCCATGAAAAAACAACTGACTGCAGCGCTCCTGTGTGCCCTGCTGCCCTGCCCCTGGCGGCGGAAGCCAAGACCACCCCCAGCGGCACCAGCGGTGTGATCAATGCTCCTTCCGGATATGTCCGGATGCCGGCCATGTGTCCGGGGGTCTGGACTGGACCAAGGAAGGACGAAATGTCCGGGGGAACATCGCCCTGCCCCTGGGGCTGGAAATCGCCGGCAGCCATGTGATACCAAACATGACGGATCTTACGGCACCGTCAGTGCCAAGCTTCAGGTGCTCCGGGAAACCCCGGTGACTCCGGCCATCGCCGTCGGAGTGGAAGACATCGGCGACCGGAACGACCGCCGGGGCTATGTGGCTGTCAGCAAGGCCTGATGGCCGGCTGGAAGCTCCATGCCGGGGTGGGCACCGGAGACCAGTACAAGCACGGGTTCTACGCCGTGGAAAAAGAAACGAAGCTTCTGGGGCTTTCCATGAACCTGATGGGAGAATATGACGGCAGCCATTTCAACTACGGCGCCGGTCTCCCGGTGGGGAAATTCATCCAGGCCCAGGTGGGGGTAAGGGACCATCGCCTGTACGGAGGCATGGATCTTACTTTTTAAGGAGGAAACAGGATGGCTGCGTACAAACTCATGGAGTTCATCAGCTGGCTGGTCTGCCATCAGCCGGACTGTCTGAACCATGCCCTGGCCTGGGTGCTGGGACACCTGGGTGGCGTGTGGTCCCTGCCTGGCGCCGGTATATGGCCAAAGAAAACATCAAGGACTGTCTGGGCGTGGATGAGACGGAAGCGGAAAAAATCGCCCGGGAAAGCGTGTACCGCTTTGGACGGATGCTCATCGAGGTACTGAAATATCCCCTGATCACCAGGACAATTTCCGGCAGCTGGTCCATTTGAAGGGCTGGAGAACCTGGAAAAAGCCTATGCCGAAGACAAAGGGGTGATCATGTGCACCGCCCATTACGGCAACTGGGAAATGCTGGGCGCTTCCATGGCCCTCCTGGGCTACCCCATCCTGTCCATTACCCGGAAACAGAACAACGGGGCCATGGACCGGTTCATCAATGACTACCGGCGGATGGTGGGGCAGCACGTGACCTACAACCATGGGGAAAACAGCATGCTGGCCATTGGCCGCTATTTGAAGAAAAAGCATCTGGTAGGGATCCTCTACGACCAGGATTCTGCCCATACGGGAGAACATCTGGAGTTCTTCGGCAAACCTTCCCGGGTGCCCCAGGGTGCGGCCCATCTTTCCCGGATGTTCGGATCTCCCATTGTGCCTCTTTTTATGCACAACAATCCGGACGGCACCCTGACGGCCCGGATCTATCCGGCCCTCCATACGGAGAAAACCCCTAACCGTTCCCAGGACGTCCGTGTTATAATGAAAGAACTGGTGGCCATTGCAGAGCGGGAAATCCGGTTGGATCCCCCCATGTGTTCTGGGTCCACGACCGCTGGAAAGATGGCCGCAAACGGTATAAAGAATATAAGAAAGGCGTGTGATTTATGACCAGTGAAAAACAGCATACCCTGAAACAGGCAGCTTCCTGTGACGGGATCGGGCTCCATTCCGGAAAACTGGTGGAAATGACACTGCGCCCGGCTCCGGTGGATACGGGAATCGTGTTCATCCGGACGGACATGGAAGGCCGGCCCCAGGTCCATGCTGTGGCCGCCAACATTACCGCCACCACCCGGGCCACCACCCTGACGGAAAACGGGGCCAGCGTCACCACCATCGAACATCTCATGGCCGCCCTGGCCATCCTGAAAATCGACAACTGCTATGTGGAGATGTCTTCCGCAGAACCTCCGGTGGGAGACGGTTCCGCCCAGGCTTTCATCGACCAGATTCTGAAGGCAGGCATTGCGGAACAGGATGCGGAACGGCAGGTGTATCATGTGGACCGGGCCTTCTCCCATTATGACGGAGACCGTTCCATTGTGGTGCTGCCCTATGAAGGGTTCCGGATCACCTTTACCTCCATCAATCCCCATCCCCTCCTGGGTACCCAGGTGATGGATGTGGAAGACAAGGGGGAAAACTTCCTGAAGGAAGTGGCTGCCGCCCGGACCGTGGCCTTTGAGACGAAATCGCCCAGTTGCAGAAAATGGGGCTGGGTCTGGGAGGCACCCTGGAAAACGTGGTGGTGTTCGGCAAGGACAAGATCCTGTCCATCCCCCGGTTCCCGGACGAACTGATCCGGCACAAGATCCTGGATGTGATCGGAGACATGTATCTCCTGGGACCCATCCACGCCCACATCATCTGCATGAAGAGCGGCCATGCCTTCAACGACAATGTGTCCCGGCAGATCGATGAATACCGGAGACTCCATGAATACCATCCCAGACACACTCCGATTCCCGGAAAAGAGAAAAAAGAAGTAAGGAGCAAGGATATGATTACATTAGACATTCAGGAAATCCAAAAGATTCTGCCCCACCGGTACCCCATGCTGCTGGTGGACCGGATCATTGAACTGGAACCCATGAAACGGGCCGTGGGTATCAAGAACATCACCATGAACGAGCCCCAGTTCATCGGCCACTTCCCCGGGAACCCCATTATGCCGGGGGTCCTGCTGATCGAAGCCATGGCCCAGGTGGGCGGCGTAACCCTGCTGTATCCGGAAGAAAACCGGGCAAGATCGCCGTCTTCGGGAAAATCGACAAAGTGCGTTTCCGCCGTCCCATCAAACCGGGAGACCAGCTGGTCACCACGGCCATCATCACCAAGATCAAAGGCAACATGGGTGTGGCCCACTGTGAAGGTACGGTGGACGGCGAGCCGGCCTGCGAAGGAGATTTCTTCTTTGCACTGGCAGAAAATAAACAATAAAGGTGGAGTGAAACAATGACAGCAGATTCTACTTTGATACATGAGACAGCATCATTGCACCGGGTGCGGAAATCGGCCCCAACGTGAAAATTGGCCCGTACTCTGTGATCGGTGAACATGTCAAGATCGGTGAAGGTACCGTGATTCACCCCCACGTCGTGATCACCGGGCGGACCACCATCGGGAAAACTGCGAGTTCTTCCAGGGTGCCAGCATCGGTGAGGTCCCCCAGGACCTGAAATACAAAGGCGAAGATACGGAAACCATCATCGGGGATCACGTGACCATCCGGGAATGTGCCACAGTCCATCGAGCTGTGGGGGAAGGCAATGAAACCCGCATCGGCAACAACGTGCTGATGATGGCCTATACCCACGTGGCCCACAACTGCATCGTGGGCAACAACGTGATCATGAGCAACGTGGCCACCCTGGCCGGCCATGTGATCGTGGAAGACCGGGCCGTCATCGGCGGCCTTACGGCTGTGCACCAGTTCACCAAGATCGGCCGGAACTGCATGTGCGGCGGCATGAGCCGGATTTCCCAGGATGTGCTCCCTTCGTGATCGTGGCCGGGAACCCGGCCTATGTGGCAGGCTCAACAGCGTGGGCATTTCCCGGGCCGGCATTCCCATGGAAGTCCGCCGGGAGCTGAAGAAAGCTACAAGATCCTCTACAAGAGAGGTCTGTCCCTGTCCGATGCCATTGCGACCATGGAACAGGAACTGGACAGCTACGAAGAAGTGGAACATTTCATGCGCTTCCTGCGCACGGTGGAAAGAGGCATCTGCCGGGCATCCGCCCACGGCATCCGGGAGTAAGCCTATGGGGAAGACCTTGGGGGTACTTTCCGGAGTGGGCCATCTGCCGGTGGATGTGGTCCGGGGGGCCAAAAAGGCCGGCTACCGTACGGTGGCCATTGCCTGGTGCCGGGGACCCATGAAGACCTGGAAAAAGAAGCGGATGTCTTCCATGCCATCAACATCGGCAAGGTGGGCAAGATCTTCAAGACCCTGAAGCAGGAAGGGGTGGACGAAGTCACCATGATCGGCAAGGTGACCAAGGAAATCCTCTATTCCGGCGGCATTTTGGTCCCTGACTGGCAGGCCATCAAGATCCTCATGTCCCTGCCGGACCGGCATGATGACACCATCATGAACGCCTGGTGGCCAAACTGGAGGATATGGGGATCCATGTGATGGATCAGACCCTGTTCCTCACCGACCTGATGCCCCAGGAAGGGGTGCTGAGCAAACGGCAGCCCACACCGGAAGAATGGGAAGACATGAAGTACGGCTTCGCCATGGCGAAAAAATCGGCGGCCTGGACATCGGCCAGACCGTGGTGGTAAAGAACAAGGCAATTATGGCCGTGGAAGCCATCGAGGGCACCGATGCCTGCATTCTCCGGGGCGGCAAGCTGGGCAAGGGGGCCATTGTGGCCAAAACCGCCAAGCCCGCCCAGGACAACCGGTTCGATATGCCGGGGGTGGGGGTGAAGACCGTGGAATCCATGATCGAATCCGGCTGTGCCGGCATCGTCATGGAAGCCGGCCGGACCCTCCTGGTGGAACGGGAAAAGGCACTGGACCTGGCCAACCGCCATAAGCTGGTGGTCGTGGCATGAAGGATCCGGAAGCGTGAATAAAAAGAGGGGGCTGTTGCATGAGCAACAGCCCCCTCTTTTTTGTCAGCAAAGGGGGTGTGAATTTTTTCACACCCCCTTTTTTGTTATGTGATATAATAAACTGTACATTTATGTTCAGATGAGAGAGGAGACAACAGGGTGACAAAAGTTTTCATTTCTGCTGGGGAAGCTTCCGGCGACCTTCATGCCGCCGCGCTGACCCGGGCCATCCTGCAGCAGGACCCCACGGCCCAGGTCTTTGGCATGGGTGGTGATGCCCTGGCAGCAGCCGGCGGCCAAGTGGTGTTCAACTATAAAGATTACAGCGTCATGGGCTTTGTGGAAGTCCTTCAGGCCCTGCCCCGTCTGCTGGGGCTGAAGAAGGCCTTCCGCCGGCTCATGGAGGAACGGAAACCGGATGTGTTCGTGACCGTGGACTATCCGGATTTCAACATGCGGGTGGCCAAAGAAGCCAAAAAACTGGGCATCCCGGTGTTTTCCTATATCCCGCCTTCCGCCTGGGCCTGGCGCCGGGGACGGGCCAAAGACGTGGCCCGGCTGGCCACCAAAGTGGCCTGCATCTACCTTTGCCGCCAAAGTCTATCAGGAAGCGGGAGCGGCTGTGGAATTTGTGGGGAATCCCCTGGTGGACATCGTCCAGCCCACCCTGAGCCCCCAGGAGGCGGAAGCCTGGTGGGCAAGCGGTCCGGCCATCCTCTGGTGCTGCTGCTGCCGGGCAGCCGGGTGAAGGAAATCACCGGGGTGCTGCCGGTGATGCTCCAGGCCCTGCCCAAAATCCGGGCCCGGCGGCCGGATGTGGAGTTCATCCTCCAGAAAGCCCCTTCCATCGATGCTGCCCTGCTCCAGGCATCCTGGAAACCAGCCCGGTGCCGGTGAAAGTGGTGGAAGGCCACAACTACGATGTAATGACCGCCTGTGATGCGGCCCTGGCCACCAGCGGCACCGTCACCCTGGAAGCGGCCCTCTGCGGACTGCCCAGCGTGATCTGCTACACGGCCAGTCCCCTCAGCATGTGGATCGCCAAACACATGGTCTATGTGAAATACATCGGCCTCCCCAATATCCTGGCCGGGAAGGAAATCCTGCCCGAACTGATCCAGGAAAACATGACCCCGGACCATATGGCCGCTGCCGTCCTCCATTTTCTGGAGCCGGAAACCACTGCCACCGTCCGGGAAGAGATGCGGCAGGCTGTGGCCAAACTGGGCCAGCCGGGAGCCGTGGACCGGACAGCCAGACTGATCCTTGAAACAGCAAAGGAGAATCCATGAACCTGTATCTGCGAATCTTGCGCTTCATCAAACCCTATCTGCCCCGCTGGCTCTGGCGGGCATCTGCACCGTGCTCACCTCCGCCGCCAACCTGTACGTGCCCTGGATCGTCCGGGACGTGATCGACAAAGTTTCATCAACAACGATGCCCAGCTGCTGAACCTGATTGCCTGGGGATCGTGGTGATCTTCTTTGCCCGGGGCATTACCTACTATGGTCAGAACTACCTGATGAACTACGTGGGGGAAAGCGTGGTCATCGACATCCGGGGCCTGGTGTTCAAGAAAATGATGGAACTGGATACCCGGTTCTATGACACCAACAAACTGGGCACCATCATGAGCTATGTGACCAACGACGTCCAGGCCATGCAGAGCGCCATGGTGGACAATTCCGTGGAAATCATCACGGAAACCTCCGTGCTCATCGGCTCCATCTGCGCCATGGTCTATCTGGACTGGAAACTGACCCTGTTTGCCTTCTGCACCTTCCCGGTGGTGCTGTTCTTCATGGATTTCTTCGGCAAGAAGATCCGGAAGACCGGCCACCGGATCCAGCAGGCCACCGCCGACATCACCTCCGTGCTCCAGGAAACCCTGTCCTCCAGCCGGGTGGTGAAGTCCTTTGTCCGGGAACCCTATGAAATCGCCCGGTTCGAACGGACCAACCGGCAGAACTTCGACGCCAACATGAAAAGCGTCCGGCTCATGGGCACCCTGTCCCCGGTGATCGAATTCATCGCCGCCCTGGGGGTCACCGCCATTATCTGGTTCGGGGGCCGGGGAGTGCTCAGCGGTGACATTACCGCCGGGTCACTGATCGCCTTCCTTGTGTATGCGGTGAACATCTCCAACCCCATCAAGCGGATCGCCCGGGTACTGGGGAACATCCAGAAAGCCCTGGCTGCGGCGGACCGGGTGTTCAGCATCCTGGACCTGGACGAAAAGATCCCCGAAAAGGCCAATGCCATCGCCCTGCCACCCGTGAAGGCAAAGTGGAATTCCGGGATGTGTCCTTCTCCTACAATCCGGATGAACCCATCCTGAAGCACCTGACCTTCGATGCACAGCCCGGCCAGGCCATTGCCCTGGTGGGGCCCAGCGGTGCCGGGAAATCCACCATTGCCAACCTGCTGCCCCGATTCTATGATGTGACCGACGGGGCCATCCTTATCGATGACCATGATATCCGGGATGTGACTGTGGCGTCCCTCCGGGAACAGGTGGGCATCGTGCCCCAGGAAACCAACCTGTTCAACGATACGGTGTACAACAACATCCTGTACGGGCGGCTGGACGCACCCGGAGGAAGTCATCGCCGCGGCCAAAGCCGCCAATGCGGATGAATTCATCCAGAAGCTGCCCCAGGGCTATGACACCCAGCTGGGAGACCGGGGCATCAACGTGTCCGGGGGCCAGCGTCAGCGCATTGCCATTGCCCGGGCCATCCTGAAGGATCCCCGGATCCTGATCCTGGACGAAGCCACCTCCGCCCTGGATACGGAAAGCGAACGGATCGTACAGGAAGCCCTGGACCGGCTCATGGTGGGACGGACTTCCTTCGTCATCGCCCACCGGCTGTCCACCATTCAGAATGCCAGCAAGATCCTGGTGCTGGACCATGGGGAAATCGTGGAATCCGGTACCCATGAGGAACTGATGGCCCTCCACGGGCTCTATGCCCACCTCCACGACATCCAGTACCGGGAAAAGGCCGAACAGGCCGAAGTCCGGAACCTGGAAGATCGGGAAGGGAACCCTGCCGGGACAGAGGCTCCCGGCAAATGACGGCCCATCCTTTTTCACCCTAGCCCAATGAAAACGAGGTCAATGTATGTACTATATCTATAACTTCCTGGCCACCGTTCTCTTCATTTTTGTGATCCTGCCCTATTTTACCTGGCGGTACTTCCGGGAAAAAGGCTTTCCCCGCCGTTTCCGCCAGAGCATGGGTTCATCCGGGATGAGGAAATCGCGGCTGTTGCCCATAAAAACTGTATCTGGATCCACGGTGCATCCGTAGGGGAAATCGTGGCCACCAGCCCGCTGGTGAAGGAGATCCGCAAGGCCATGCCCGATGCCAAGATCCTGGTATCCGCGGTGACCACCGGGGGCTACAACATGGCCCACCAGATCATTCCGGAAGCCGATGCCATCATTTACTTCCCCCTGGATCTGCCCTTTGTATCCGAATCCTTTGTGAAACGGATCATGCCCCGGATCTTCATGCCGGTGGAAACGGAACTGTGGCCCAACTTCCTCCGGGCCATCAAACTGCGCCGGATCCCGGTGATGATGGTCAATGGCCGGATCTCCGACAAATCCGTCAAGAGCTACCGGTATCTGTTCGGCATCCTGGCCGACATGATGGGCAGCGTCACCCGGTTCTGCATGCAGTCTTCCATCGATGCGGAATACATCCAGCATCTGGGAGCGGAAAAACGCCGGATCTTTGTCACCGGCAACACCAAATTCGACCAGACCTATGCGGAAGTCACTCCGGAAGACCTGCACCAGTACAAGGAAGAACTGGGAATAGAGGATGACTACCCGGTGATCGTGGCCGGCAGTACCCATCCCACCGAAGAAGATACCCTGTTCCAGAGCTTCCTGGACATCCGGAAGGAATTCCCCCGGGCCCGTCTCATTGTGGCCCCCCGGAAACCGGGCCGGATCCATGAAATCAGCCGGCTGGCGGAAAAATATGGCCTCACCCTGGGGCTCCGGTCCGTGCTGAAGGAGATGGATGGTCCCCGTCCCAGATACTCCGTGGTCCTTATCGACACCATCGGGGAACTGGGCCGGATCTATGCGGTGGGGGATGCGGTCTTTGTAGGCGGCAGCCTGATCGACCACGGCGGCCACAATGTGCTGGAACCGGCGGCCCATGCCAAACCCATCATCGTGGGGCCCAGCATGTCCAACTTCAAAGATTCCTTTGCCCTCCTGAGCAAAGTGGGGGCCTGTGTCCAGATTCGTGACGGCCAGGAAATGACCGCCATGTTCCTGAAGATTTTCAAAGACGATGCCCTGCGGAAAAAGATGGGGGATGCCTCCCTCCAGGTAATCCGGGAAAACCGGGGAGCCGCCGTACGGACCATCGGTTATCTGAAAGAACTGCTGGAGCTCACCGCCACCGAAAGCATGGTGAACACCCATTACAAGATCAACACCCGGAACATCAATGACGAAGTGAGCCCCCGGATGCGTCCCGGAGACGCGGTGACCCAGTACCTGATCCAGCTTTCCCACGGGGAAGACAACGGGATCCTGGACTGGTGCGTCCTGTCCTTCCTCCGGATCCTGTCCGTGCTCTATGAAGCCGGGGTCCGGCTGAAGCTGTTCTGCTACAATGCCGGCATCGTGCCCCGGACCAGACTGGACTGCTGTGTGATCAGCATCGGCAACATCACCGTAGGGGGCACCGGCAAGACCCCAACCGCCCAGAAAGTGGCCCTGATGATCCAGAAATTGGGCTACCGGGTGGTGATCCTGAACCGGGGCTACCGGTCCCACTGGGAAGAAAAGATCGGGGTGGTTTCCGACGGCAAAAAAATCTACATGACCGCCTATGAAGCCGGGGACGAAGCCTTCCTCATGGCCAAACAGCTGCCGGGGATCCCGGTGGTCATCGGCAAGGAACGGGCCATTACCGGCCAGTTTGCCGTGGACAAATTCAAGGCGGAAGTGATCATCCTGGACGACGGCTACCAGCACTGGCAGCTGTACCGGGATCTGGACGTGGTGCTGGTGGATACCCTCAACATGTTCGGCAACGGCTGCATCCTGCCCCGGGGCACCCTCCGGGAACCTCTCTGCAACCTGAGCCGGGCCGGGCTGTTCCTCCTGACCAAATGCGACCAGAGTTCGCCCATTTCTCGGGCTACCCTCTGCGATACCCTGCACAAATACGCACCGGCGGCACCCATCGTGGAGAGCATCCACAAACCCTGCGATTATATCGAAATCGCAGACTGGTACAAGAACGACATGTCCAAGGCACTGCCTCTGGAAGCCCTCCGGGGCAAGCATGTGATGGTGTTTTCCGCCATCGGCAACCCCTCTTCCTTTGAGCAGACCATGACCGCCGAAGGCTGAACATCGTGGAAGCCATCCGGTATCCGGATCACCACGATTACGGCATGGTGGAAATGCAGTACATCATGGAACGGGCCATCAGCCGGGGCGTCAAGGCCCTGGTCACCACCGGGAAAGATGCGGTGAAGATCCCCACAGAATTCATCTACCTCCACCGGGATGTGCCCCTGTACATCCTGGATATGGAAATCCAGATCACCAGCGGCGAAGAAGCTTTTGCCGATACCATCAAAGCAGCCATTAAAAAGGAGAAAGCATCGAAATGAAAGTACTCTGTGTAATTCCGGCCCGTTACGGGTCCACTCGTCTGCCGGGGAAACCCCTGGCTCTGATCCATGGCAAACCCGTGATCCAGCGGGTCTATGAACGGGCCGCACTGGCCCGGATCCCGGATGAAGTGCTGGTGGCCACTGACGACCAGCGGATCCTGGATTGCGTCCATTCTTTTGGCGGCCGGGCCGTCATGACGGCGGAAGACCACCCCAGCGGCACCGACCGGCTGGCGGAAGTTGCCCTCAATTTCGAAGATGTGGATGTGATCGTCAACGTCCAGGGGGATGAACCATGATCCCGCCCCAGGTCATCGACGACCTGGCCCAGGCTTTTGCGGAAAATCCCGACCTGGAAATGGCCACCTGCAAAACGGAAATGAACCCGGAAGACTACCAGAACCCCAATGCGGTGAAGGTGGTCACCGATCAGAACGGCTACGCCTGTATTTTTCCCGGAGCCTGATCCCCTATCCCCGGAACGAGGAACCGGAAGTGAAGGTGTGGAAGCACATCGGCATCTATGCTACCGCCGGGATTTCCTGCTGAAGTTCGCGGCGCTGCTGCCCACTCCCCTGGAACGGTGGAAGGCTGGAACAGCTCCGGGCACTGGAAAACGGCGTAAAGATCAAAGTCCTGGCCACGGATTTCCAGGGCGTGGGCATCGATACCCAGGCCGACCTGGACCGGGCCAATGAAATCTTTGCCAAACTGGACGCGGAAGGAAAGGAGTAACCCATGGAAATCGTCAAGATCGGACCCTACCAGGTTGGTCAGGGTCATCCTCTTCTCATCATGGCAGGCCCCTGTGTGCTGGAAGGCTACGAACGGAGCCTGGCCATCGGCCGCCGGGCCAAGGCCATCTGCGACAAGCTGGGGCTGCCCTATGTGTTCAAAGCCTCCTATGACAAGGCCAACCGGTCTTCCCTGGATTCCTTCAGGGGACCGGGCCTGGAAGAAGGCTCCAGATCCTGGCCCAGATCAAAAAGGACCTGGGGGTGCCGGTGATCAGCGACGTCCATGAAACCTGTCAGGTGGAAAAGGCCGCCGAAGTCCTGGACATCATCCAGATCCCCGCTTTCCTGTGCCGGCAGACGGACCTGCTGGTGGAAGCCGCCCGGACCGGGAAAGTGGTCAACGTGAAAAAAGGCCAGTTCCTGGCTCCCTGGGACATGAAGAACGTGGTGAACAAGATCGTGGGATCCGGCAGCCGAAACCTGATGCTCACCGAACGGGGAGTCAGCTTCGGCTACAACACCCTGGTCACCGATATGCGGAGTCTGCCCATTATGCGGGATCTGGGCTTCCCGGTGATCATGGACGTGACTCACAGTGTCCAGATCCCTGGCGGCCAGGCACCAGCTCCGGGGGCCAGAGCAAGTATGCGCCCCATATGGCCCGGGCTGCGGCGGCCGTGGGGGTGGACGGTCTCTTCATCGAAACCCACGACAATCCGGCGGAAGCCCTGTCCGACGGACCCAACATGATCCCTCTGGACAGACTGGAACAGGTCCTGGCCGACGCCAAAGCCATTGACGCCATCGGCCGCAGGGAGGCGTAAGGGTATGTTTGAAAAAGCCAAAGAAGCACTGCAGATCGAAGCGGATTCCATCCTGGAACTGCTGCCCCGGATCGATGACCATTCGGCGAAGCCCTGAAGATGATCCTCACTGCCGGGGCCGGATCATTGTGACCGGCATGGGTAAATCCGGCATTATCGGCCGGAAAATCGCCGCCACCCTGGCCAGCACCGGTACTCCCGCTTTCTTCCTCCATCCGGCGGAAGGCATCCACGGGGATCTGGGCATGGTCACCGAGCACGATGTGGTCCTGGCCCTGTCCAACAGCGGGGAAACCGGCGAAGTCCTGAACATCCTGCCTTCCATCCGGCGGATCGGGGCCAGGATCATCGCCATGGTGGGGAATCCGGAATCCACCCTGGCCAAAAATGCCGATATCGTCCTGAACGTGGGCGTCAAACGGGAAGCCTGCCCCCTGGGCCTGGCTCCCACCAGCAGCACCACGGCGGCCCTGGCCTTTGGGGACGCACTGGCCATGGAACTGCTCAGCGCCCGGCATTTCACTCCGGAAGAATTTGCCATCTTCCATCCCGGGGGCAGCCTGGGACGGAAGCTGCTGCTTACTGTGGACGATGTGATGCACAAAGGGGACGAAAACCCGGTGGTCCATGCGGACATCAGCGTCAAGGACGCCCTGTTCATCATCACCGACAAAGGGGTGGGGGCCGTCTCCGTTGTGGATGATGATCAGCATCTCCAGGGTCTCCTGACCGATGGGGACATCCGCCGGGGCATCGCCCGGGATCTGGATTGCCTGAACCGGCCTGTGTCCAGATGATGACCAAAAATCCCAAGACCATCCAGGATCACAAACTGGCCGCCGAAGCCCTGCATCTCATGGAATCCAACAAACCACGGCCCATTACCGTCCTGCCTGTAGTGGACAAGGACCGGAAAGTGGTGGGTCTGCTGCATATTACTGATCTGGTACACCAGGGAGTGGTATAAATGATTACAGAAGAACAACTGGCCAAGATCCGTCTCCTGGCCCTGGATGTGGACGGGGTCCTGACGGACGGCAGCATCATCATCGGACAGGAAGGGGAACTGTCCAAGCATTTCGATGCCCGGGACGGCATGGGCATCAGCCTGGCCCTCCGCCACGGCATCCAGGTGCTCTCATTACCGGCCGCCACAGTGAAATCGTCCTGCACCGGGCCATGGAACTGGGCATCAGCTCCGTGTACGAAAATGTGGTTTTTAAGGGAAAGGTCCTGGAGAAGGCTCCAACGAACTGGATATTCCCCTGGAAGAAACCGCTTTCATGGGGGACGATCTCAACGATCTGCCGGCCTTTTCCAAGCGGCGGTGACACTGGCTCCGGCGGACGCCGCTCCGGAAGTCCGGGAACGGGCCATGCTGGTATCTTCCTGCACAGGGGGCCATGGGGCCGTCCGGGATGTGATCGAACGGATCCTGAAAGCCAAGGGACTGTGGGAAGAAATCATCCGCAGTTATGAAATCCAGGGACAGGGAGACAGACAGTAATGCTTTACGGATTTTTGAAAGCCATGAGCCGGTTCCTGTCCCTGCTGCCCTACAAATTCGTAGTGCGGCTGGGGCGGAATTGTGGTAAACTATACTGGCATATTGCCAAAAAACAGCGGTCCGGGCGGAACAGACCATCCAGGAAAGGATGGGGGGTTACGGCCCGGGATGCCCGGGAGATCATCCACCGGCTGTTCCTGAACCTGGGGATGACCGCCATGGAAATCCTCTACATGCCCGCTCTGAACAAGGACAACATCCGGGGCCTGGTAAGCTTCGACCGGCCGGATATCCTCTGGGAAGCCCTGGCCAAAAAGCGGGGCGTGGTGATGCTGGCCTGCCACATGGACAACTGGGAATGGCTGGGAGCGGCCCTGGCCCTCAACGGCTTTCCCCTCAGTGCAGTGGAAAAGCCCCAGCCCAATCCGGTGTACAGCGATTTTCTCAATGAGCTGCGCCGGGGCGTGGGACAGGAAATCTTCGCCCGGGGCACCAACGAGATCCTGGCTGCGCCCGGGCCATGAAAAAGGGCCGGATGCTGGGGCTCATCGCCGACCAGGACGGGGGCTACCACGGGATCTTCGTCCCCTTCTTCGGGAAGATGGCCTCCACTCCGGAAGGCCCGGCCTATTTCGCCCGGAAGTTCAAAGCGCCGGTGGTGCCCATCTTCATGGTGCGGAAACCCAGCGGCTACGGCCATCAGGTGTTTGTGAAAGAACCCATTTACTATGAAGATACCGGGAATCAGGAAAAAGACGATTACCGGATTACCCTGAAAATGACCCAGGAAGTGGAAAAGATCATCCGCCAGTATTCGGACAACTGGATCTGGTTCCAGCACCGCTGGAACACTCCCTGGAACGGTTAAAGAAAGGATGCCTTCATGCACGCAGAAAAACGTACGCTGCTGGTGATTGCAGTCGCTGTGCTCCTGATGGGAGGCGTCATTGCCTGGCTCCTGAGCAGCAAGCCCACCACGGGCCCTGTGAAGGACAATGGCAAGGACGTGCTCCAGGAAGTCAACGGCTCCACCATCCAGGAGACGAAAAACGGGAAAAAAGTCTGGGAACTCACCGTCCAGTCCCTGCTCTATGACAAAAAAGCCAGCTGGCCCATATGAAGGGCATCAACGGGACCTTTTACCAGGACGACGGCCGGACCATGACCGTGACTGCGGACGAAGGAGAAGTCCACATGGACAGCAAGGACGTGGTCCTCACCAAGAATCCCCACGGCGTAACCTCTGACGGAGGGGATGCGGTGGCCGACAAATTCACCTGGATCAACAAGGACCAGACGGTGGTGGGAGAAGGAAACGTCCGGCTGAAGAAAGACGATACCGTGGCCACGGCCAAAAAGGCAACCTTCAATGTTGCCCTGGATCAGGCCAAACTGGAAGAGGATGCACACGTACAGAAGGGAGAATTTTAATGCTGAAAGTGAAAAAATTTGCAGTGCTGGGACTCCTGGCAGGCCTTCTGTCCGTATCCACTGCCTGCTGGGCGGCGTCCTCCATTTCCGGGGACCAGGTGCAGTATGATTCAAAAGCGGACAGGCGGCTGCCGTGGGGAATGTGAAAATCCGTCATGATGACGGCACCGCTTCCGCGGAAGAAGCCGATTACAACACCAAGACCGGAGAAGGGAAACTCACCGGATCCGTGGTGGCCGACCAGAAGGATGCCCACCTGACCAGCTCTGAACTGATCATCAGGAAAAAAGGCAAATTCCTGTCCGCCATTGGCAATGCGGTGCTCCGGAAAGCTGACAAGACCCTCCGGGCCGCCCAGGTGGATTACGATTCCGATGCCCAATTTGCGGAAACCATCGGCTCCTGGGCCCAGCTCACCATGGATGACGGCTCCAGCATCGATTCTGCCAACATGAAGTACAACATGGGAACCGGGGTAGCCAATGCGGACGGCAACGTGCGACTGATCAGTCCGCCCCGGAACCTGACTGCCCGGGCGGACCGGGCCATCTACAACACCAAGGAAGCCGACGGGACCATCCGGCTCATCGGCCATGCCACCGCCACCCAGAACGATGACACCGTCAGCGGGGATACCCTGACCATCACCGGGGCCGGCGGCAAAGTGGCCATGGGGGAAGGGAATGTGAAGATGGTGGTCCTGCCCCAGAGCACCCAGCCCCAGACGGCAGAAGCCGGGGAAGGACCGGCACCGGTGTTCAGCCTGGCCGGACTGGCCAATGTACCGGAGTTCCTGTATAAGTTCTACAACTGGCCCGGCCATCTCATGACCATCGGCCAGACGGAAATTGGATAAAGGGAGTCAAGAGTGAAGATACGTGCGGAAAAACTGGTAAAAGAATACGCCGGACGGCGGGTGGTCAACGAAGTCAGCCTGGAAGTGGAGCAGGGGACCATCGTGGGTCTCCTGGGCCCCAACGGCGCCGGGAAAACTACCTCCTTCTACATGATCGTGGGCCTGGAACATCCTGATACCGGCCATGTGTACCTGGACGACGAGGATGTCACCCATCTGCCCATGTACAAACGGGCCCTGAAGGCATCGGGTATCTGCCCCAGGAAGCTCCATCTTCCGGAAGCTTACGGTGGAAGAGAACATCATGGCCATCCTGGAGGAAATCGAACCGGACAAAGCCAAACGGCAGCAGAAAATGGAAGACCTGATCCAGGAATTCCACATCGACCATATCCGCAAAAGCAAGGGCAGTGCCCTCTCCGGGGGCGAACGGCGCCGGGTGGAAATCGCCCGGGCCCTGGCCACGGATCCCGGCTTCATCCTCCTGGACGAACCCTTTGCGGGCATCGACCCCATCGCCGTGGCGGATATCCAGGTGATGGTGGCCCATCTGGCCAGACGGGGCATCGGGGTGCTGATCACCGACCACAACGTCCGGGAAACCCTCAGCATCGTGAACCGGGCCTACATCCTCAGCGCCGGGAAGATCCTGGTGGAAGGCACCAGCCAGCAGGTGGCGGGAGATCCGGTGGCCCGGAAATTCTATCTGGGCGATAATTTCAGAATGTGAGGCTGCCTATGTCTATTTTGGATAAATACATTTTAAAACAGATGATGCAGCCCTTCCTCTTCGGGGTGGCTGCCTTTTCCACCATCTTTGTGGCCAGCTCCTTCCTGTTCCGGGTGACCCAGTACATTACCCAGTACGGGGCCTCCTATTCCTCCCTGATCCGCCTGTTCCTGTGCCTGATGCCGGAAGTGATCAACTACACCTTCCCCATGTCCATGCTGTTGGCGGCCCTTCTCACCATGGGCCAGCTGTCCAGCAACAGCGAAATCACCGCCATGCGCAGCGGGGGCCTGAGCTTCCGCCGGATCGCCGCTCCCATCCTGCTGCCGGCTTCGTGGTGAGCCTGTTTTCCGTGGTGTGGGCCGAAAAAGTGGTGCCGCCGGCCAAAAGCGAATACGAACGGATCATTAAAGTGGAAATCAAACGGGACACCAAGCCCCGGACACAGAACCATGTACTGATCAAACAGGTGTCCAAGGGACAGCTGGTCCGGCTCACCTATGCCCGGACCTTTGACGAAAAGCAGGGCATGATGAAGGACATCACCATCGAAGACTGGGACAACGGGAAAGTGGCCCGGATCCAGCGGACCCCCCAGGCCAAATGGACCCAGGGACCTGGATCATGGAAGGGGGAACCATCACCGACCTGACCGGGAAGGATGGGGTGGCCCGGACCATGACCTTCGACAAACAGGTGCTGCCCATCAGCGAGACCCCAAAGGCCATCACCCTGGATCAGAAGGATCCGGACCAGATGACCATCGGGGAACTGAAGATGTACATCGATATTTTGAAGCGGCAGTACATGCCACCAGCAAGTACGAGATGGAAATCTACCGCCGGTTCACCGTGCCTCTGGCCAGCTTCTTCTTTGCCTCATCGGGGTGCCCTGGGAGTACAGTCCCAGCGACCGGGCGTCCATGGGCCTGGGCTTTTCCGTGGTAATCATCTTCATCTACTACTCCATCATGACCTTCATGACCGGCCTGGGCCAGGGCGGCGTGATCCCGCCCCTTCTGGCCGCCGCCACCCCCAACCTCCTCTGCGGAGCCTTCGGGTGCTGGATGATTTATAAAAAGGATAATGTATAGCAGAAAGGCTGCCGGAAGGCAGCTTTTTTGCGGTCGCGGGCCATGAGTCGCGGGTCGCGGGCCATTTGGTCTGTAAAGTCGGATGAATCGTGAACTTTTGTTCACAATATGATATAATAAATATCATATACAAATGAAAGCAGCCATACTTTTGGCTGCACCAAAAGCCCGCGGCCCGCGACTCGCGGTTCGCGACCCTGCCAAGGAGGGAAACCCCATGTTCCTCATCACTGCCGTCGATGATTCCGGCGGCCTTCTGTTCAACCAACGGCGCCAGAGCCAGGACTGTCTGCTCCGGGCCCGTATCCTGGATCTCACCGGGGATGCGCCCCTGTGGATGGATGCCTATTCTGCCGGTCTTTTCGAGCCGCCTGCGGCCAATATCCGCGTGGCGGAGGATTTCCTGGACCAGGCCGGTGCCGGGGAATACTGCCTGCTGGAAGACCGGGAGGCGGCACCCTATCTGGACAAAATCGAAAAGATCATCCTGTACCGCTGGAACAGGGCCTACCCCGGGGACTTTTTCTTCGACATCGACCTGAACGAGGGGTGGCGGAAAATCTCCTCCACGGATTTTCCCGGCTCCTCCCATGAAAAAATCACAGAAGAGGTATACGTAAAATGAAAAAAATCACCGCTTTCCTGGCCGCCCTCCTGGTTTCCCTGTCCCTGGTGTTCACCGCCTGCGGATCCTCCAAACCGGCTTCCAACAAAAAAGCCCCGGCCAAAAACAGCACCAAAGTCACCCAGCAGGTGGGGAAAAACCAGCCCTCCTTCGACCTGTCCTCCATCCCCGCCTTCACCAACAAGCCCTATGTGGTGCTGAACCACAATGTGCCGGATTTCCCGGACAAGGACAAGACCAGGAAATCCTTTGAACGCTACAGCGAACTGGACAGCCTGGGCCGCTGCGGCCCTGCCTACGCCAATGTGGGAAGGGAAACCATGCCCACCCAGAAACGGGGCCCCATCGGCAGCGTGAAGCCCTCTGGCTGGCAGACCGTAAAGTATGAAGGCATCGACGGGAAATACCTGTACAACCGGTGCCACCTGATCGCTATCAGCTGACCGCGGAAAACGCCAACCCCAAGAACCTGATCACCGGCACCCGGTATCTCAATGTGACCGGCATGCTGCCCTTTGAAAACATGGTGGCCGACTACGTGAAAGAAACCAACCACCATGTGCTGTACCGGGTGACCCCCATTTTTCAGGGGAACGACCTGGTGGCCCGGGGGGTACAGATGGAAGCCTGGAGCGTGGAGGACAAAGGCGCCGGCGTCCAGTTCAATGTGTTCGTGTACAACAACCAGCCCGGTATCACCATCGATTACAAAACCGGCAAGAGCAAGCGGGCGTAGGAAAACCGAAAGGGTTGAGGATGTTGCACTTCGTGCAACATCCTCTTTTTATAAAACAAATTTATGCTATAATATTTTGTAATAAAGATGCCAGAGAAAAGATGCCAGATGTCAGCTCTGTTCGACTGGAAATCTACAGTTCTGCTGCTTGCCGAACAAGCTGACATCTCGAGGCTTTGGAAAAGCCGAGTCTGATTTCTGACATCTAAATGATTTACGAAAGGAGAGCGCATACCATGACCGGTGGAATCACCCTGATCCTGGTGCTGGCCCTGATGGGCGGCCTGATTGCCTATCTGGGCGACAAACTGGGAAGCAAGATCGGCAAAAAACGGCTCCGGCTTTTTGGCCTGCGCCTCATGACACTTCCGTGCTCATGACCATCCTCAGCGGAATCCTGGTGGCCGCCCTCACCATCACCGTCCTGACCATTTCCTCCAAGGAGGTCCGTACCGCCCTGTTCGGCATGAAGAAGATGCGGGCGGAAATCGCTTCCCTGACCACAGCCCGGGACCAGGCCAATCAGGAACTCAGTGCCCAGAACGCCAAGATCCAGGAACTGGATCAGAAAATCGGGGAGGCCACGGCAGCGGCCGACAGGCCAGACAGCAGGAGGCTGCGGCCAAAACCCAGATGGCCCAGGCCCAGGCCCGGATGCAGCAGGCCCAGGCCGATCTGGAACAGCTACAGGCCCGGTACAGCGAAGCCAGCGCCCGGCTCCAGGAAGCCCAGGCCCAGGTCCGTCAGGCCGAAGCCGCCCGGGATAAGCTCCAGCAGGATGTGAAATCCCTGGAAGACACCGCCAAAAAACTCCAGGCAGGCATCGTGGCCGTCCGGGAAGGGGATGTGGTGTTCCGCAGCGGCGAAATTCTCTATTCCGGAGTGCTGAAAGGCGGTCAGAAAGAAGAAGAGACCCAGAAACAGCTCCAGGATTTCCTGAACCAGGCCAACATCCAGGTGGCCGGACGCATCGGGGTGGATCCCTCCACGCCGGTGATCTGGCTCAGTCGGGAAGCGGTGGAAAGCGCCGCCGACAAACTGGGCAGTGCCAAGGGGGATATGTATGTCCGGGTCTGCGCCGCCGGCAACATCCTGTCCGGCGAAGTGGTGGTGTCCCGTCTGGAAATGGTGGGGGACAAGGTGGTCTATCCCCAGGGCACCCTGATCCTGGCCCAGGCCATTACCGTGGATCCCGATTCCAACCAGTCCGATCTGGCCTGATGGCCTTTTTGAAGTCCGTGAACCGCACCGCCCAGGCCGATGGAGTCATCCCCAATCCCATTACCGGGGATGTGGGAGCCATTACCAGCACCGAACTGTCCAACGCCAGCGAAAAGATCCGCAGCCTGGGAGGCCGGGTCACCATTACCGCCCGGGCCCGGAAGGATATCACCGTGGCCGGTCCCGTGCTGCTGGATCTGGAGATCCGCCCGTCAGGAGGCTGCCCCGTGAATAAGAAGGCACTCTATCTGGCGTGGATCCGGCCGGGACAAGACCGGCGCCGCCCTGGTGGCCGGGGACGGCACCCTGGTCCGCCAGGCCATCCTGCCCACGGACCATTTCACGGACCATCTCCGGGCCTTCCTGGCCGGGGAAAGCCCTGCCGGCTGCGTTTTGGGAGACGGCACCACTTCAACAACCATGCACCGGCAGCTGGAGGAAACTTTTCCCCGGCTGCCCCTTTTTACCGTGGATGAATACGGCAGCACCCAGGAAGCCAAAAAACTCTACTGGCAGCTGTTTCCGCCCCGGGGCTGGAAACGGTTCCTGCCCCAGGCACTTCTGGATGCACCGTCCGCAGTGGATGGACTGGCGGCCGCCGTACTGGTACGGAGATATCTCGTGATAAAACTGTGAAATAACGACTGAAAAGTCACGAAACTGACCCAATAGTCAAGTGAAGGAACAAGGTACTATCTGATGGAAGTGGAAACTCTTCCCCAGGCACCTTGTTTCTTTTTTTGCTCCATGTTACACTGCAGATGTGAAGAAATTCACACAGTCCCGCCAAGGGGCCACTGGATGGAAGCATCCGGGATGTGTACGTAGAGGAAACAAGGATACTCGCACGGAAAAGACCGGAAAGCGCCGGAAAGGAACCCTGACAGCAGGACAAATCCAATCCAAGGGAGTGTTTTCCTATGAAAAAATCCTTAGTATTTGCCATGGCTATGGCACTGGGTGTCAGCGCAACCGCTTTCGCTGCCAACCCCTTCTCCGACCTGCCTGCTGGCCACTGGGCTTATGGCGCTGTTGCCAAACTGCTGCCGCCGGCGTGGTTGACGGGTATCCGGATGGCACCTTCAAAGGCGACAAGACCATGACCCGTTATGAAATGGCTCAGATCGTGGCCAAGGCTCTGGCCAAAGGCGCCATCGGTGCTGATGACAAACTGGTCAGCGAATTCGCTGACGAACTGGACAACCTGGGTGTCCGGGTTGCCAAACTGGAAAAGAACGCTGACAACGTGAAGATCACCGGGAACGTTCGTGCCAGCTACCGGGACAGCAGCGGCGGCAAGATGAAGGGTGATAATTCCAGCAATTCACAGTCCCGTTTGCGTACCCGTCTGTTCCTGACCGGGGAAGTGAACGACAACTGGCATTACGTTTCCATGCTGGAAAACAACCAGTACTTTGCTGGTAAAAACGAATCCGGTGACTCCGACACTTCTTTCCAGAGAGCTTACCTGAACGGTAACATCGGTGTCTGGAACATCACTGCAGGCCGGTACCATAAGAACATTGCAGAAGGCAATGTCTATGATACCCGTGTGGACGGTGTGGAATTCAAGGTTCCCTTCGGCCAGGCTTATCTGAGCGCTGCCTATGGCAAGATGGCCAATGTTGATGCTTATGGCTATACCAACAAAGTGCTGGGCACAGTTGACGGCAGAGAATGGAACAAGAAAGATTCCGTAGCGGACAAGTTCTGGAACGCAGAACTGGGCGGCACCATCGGCAACCTGGATCTGGCCGCCACCTACACCAAGGCGGATGACCTGAATCCGTACATCGACAACGGCCTGACCGGCGACAACAAGATCTGGACCGTAGGGGCCACCTACAAAGCCGGCGACTTCAAGATCGGTGCCATGTACCTGAAAGGCGACGATGACACCCTGAAGAACAGCGACTACAAGAACGGCGACGATGACGGCTATGTGGTATCCCTGGGTTACAAGGGCGCCACCGCTGCCAAACCCGGCAGCTGGGGCCTGTTTGCCAAATACTATGATCAGGAGCTCCGACCATGATTTACCACACCATGAACGGTATGTGGGATTCCTTCAACGGGGAAGGCTTCAAAGGCTATAACGTGGGCGGCAACCTGACCCTGGCCAAGAACATGGTGGCTCAGGTGGAATACTACGACCTGAAGGGCAAAGAATCCGATGCCCATGCCCGGACCTGTGGTCTCAGATGGTTGTAACCTTCTAAAAACCAATATATCCGCCTTTTTAAGGGCGGGGGACCAGCCGAAGGCTGGTGGTGGGTTCTTCCTCACCAATACAAAGACGATTCTTCGGAATCGTCCTTTTTGTATACTATAAAAATAAAAATACGTGATAAAACTTAGAATAAACATAGAATAATCACAACAAAGTGCAACTGTCGGTCAAAAATACTTCACAAATTTGCTTTTTTCTGTAAATCTTGTGTTAAAATAAAACCGTGACAAGAAGTTGTCACAATAGTATTGTGAAAATCCAAAGAGCTGAACGCTGAAAGAACCAGAGGAAACAAGGATACTCGCGGCAGAGGTCAGCTGGATGCTCCCAGGAAATTCACTCCGTGATTCCTAAGGAGGAATATCCCATGAAAAAGTCTTTAGTTTTTGCTATTGGCTATGGCTCTGGGCGTAAGCGCAACTGCTTTTGCTGCCAACCCGTTCTCCGATCTGCCTGCTGGCCACTGGGCTTACGGCGCTGTTGCCAAACTGGCTGCTGCCGGCGTAGTTGATGGTTATCCTGATGGCACCTTCAAAGGCGACAAGACCATGACCCGTTATGAAATGGCTCAGATCGTTGCCAAGGCTCTGCCAAAGGCGCTATCGGTGCTGATGACAAACTGGTCAGCGAATTCGCTGATGAACTGGACAACCTGGGTGTCCGCGTTGCCAAACTGGAAAAGAACGCTGACGCTGTAAAGATCACCGGGAACATCCGTACCCATTATGCTCATACTACCGGCGACTTTGGTAAGAAGAGCGTAACCAAGACCCGGTCCCGTCTGTTCTTCACCGGTGAAGTGAACGACAACTGGCATTATGTTGGGATGCTGCAGAACGAACAACAATGGAACAATAAAGGCGATAACGACTCCGGCGATAACGACACTGACTTCCAGAGAGCTTACCTGACCGGTAACATCGGTGTTGTGAACATGAACCTGGGCCGTTACAACGGTACTTATGCTGAAGGCAACGTGTACGATACCCGTGTGGATGCTGTAAATGCCAACACCAAATTCGGTGCTACCTACCTGGGCGCAACCTGGGGCAAAATGGCCGATGTTGATACCTACGGCTGGACCGGCTTTGATAAGGCTACTGCAGATGAAAAGGCTAAGGCTAAAGAATCCAAAGCTGGCGAATTCACTCAGGCTGTATTGGGCGGCGACATCGGCAACCTGAACCTGGAAGCCAACTACCTGCATGTAAAAGATCTGGATACCAACTGGGTTAAAGGTTCTGACAACATTTGGACCGCTGCAGCCAACTACAAAGCAGGCGATTGGAAGATCGGTGCTATGTACCTGCACGGCGATGCCGATGAAAAGATTGACGGTGTAGAACCCGATAACGATGGCTGGGTAGCTACCCTGGCTTATAAGGGTGCTTCTGCTGCCAAAGCTGGTTCTTGGGGCCTGTTCGGTAAATACTATGACCAGGGCGGCGCTACCTACATCGCTCATACCATGAACGGTAACTACGATGCTTTCGGCCCGGACGGCTTCAAAGGCTGGATGGTCGGCGGCAACCTGACTGTGGCCAAGAACATGGTGCTCAGGTTGAATACTATGACCTGAAAGACAAAGGGTCTACCAGCGATCATAACAAGACCCTGTGGTCTCAGATGGTTGTTACGTTCTAATCTCCGATTGGAACCCAAAAGACGATCTCGCAAGAGATCGTCTTTTTTTATGCAAAATAATCGATAAAAAGTGTAATAAAATGTACAAAGTAAAACGTATCCTGCAAGTCTATGCCGATACTATTGTAAAATATATGTAAATATGGTACTTTATAAAAAGTTAATAGAATTGTCACAATTGATTTATCCCAGGCAGGTGGATTGATTCTTTTGCCAGGAACAGAGGAAACAAGGAGATGTCAAGGCGGTTCAATTTGACCCATTTGGCCGGTTAAAAGTGACCCAATAAAACGGTAAATTCAATGTTTCTTCTGCCTTAGGGCCGGAAGTCCTTAAAGCCGGTTTTCCCAAGGCCGGGCTGAGGGACGGCCGGATTCAAGCCTGCACGCAGACGATCTTTCAAGCGGTAGCTCTCACCTCTAATATTTATCACATGAGCATGGTACAGTAATCGGTCCAGGATAGCAGTCGCAATCACTGAATCGCTCATGAGTTCACCCCAGTCACTGAAATACTTGTTGCTGGTCATAATTATGGTACCCCGTTCATAGCGGGCACAAACAATCTGGAACAGCAATTCTGCCTGCTGCCGGCTCAACTGCATATAGCCAACTTCATCTATCACCAGGATATCCGGCCGGGCGTAAAATTTGCATCGCCTGGACAGTAGACCTTTTTCCCGGCGCTTCTCCAGATCTTCAATAAGATGGGCTAGCGTAATGAAGTATGCGGTTTTGCCGTGGTGCAGGGCTTCTACCGCAAACGCGGTAGCCAGGTGCGTCTTGCCGACCCCCGGCGGGCCCAGCAGGATCAGATTTTCACCTCGTTCCACAAAAGCAAGCGTACGCAATTCCTGGATTTGCTTCGGGTTCAGACTGGGCTGAAAGGAAAAGTCGAATTCCTCCAGTGTCTTCACGGCCGGGATCCGCGCAGCTTTCATCCTTTTCCGGACATTTTTCTCAGTTTGCTCCTTCTGCTGAAAGCTCAGGAGCTGGTCGAGAAACGAAATAAAAGTCGAGTCTTTTGCAGCGGCCGTTTCCAGAAGGGCATCCAGCTGGCAGGCTGCTTCCGGCATATTGAATTCAGCCAGGAGCTGCCTGGCATGCTCCACTTCAAGCATTGGATACCACCTCCATCAGCCTGTCGTAAAGGGCAAGAGGACGCTTTACCACATCTTCTTTCATCTGGATTCCTGCCGTTCGAGGATAAGCAATGCCCTCCTTTGCCTCCAATCCGCTGTATTGCGCCTGTTGCGGAACATAATATCCCTTTACTTCAGAGAGCGGTATATCTGCTACAGGAAGGTTATCTACGTATACCTGCACATGGTTCTGGTACAGTCGGACCTGGGCTTCCCTGCCACTGTAGTGCCAATCCACACCATAGAGATGGCCATCGAAGCTGACGAATCCATCCTTGGAAATCCGCCTGTTTTCCCAGCGGTAACGGTTGCGCAGCTCCTGGGGCGGGAGAGGGTTCAGATGCTCTGCAGTCAATTCCTGCAGAGGGATTTTCCCTGTAGTCCCATGCTTTTTGCCGTTCACATGCTGGCACCATTGAAGAGCTTGGCGGTTCAGGTCGTACAGATCGGTGAAACGTCTTCCGGGCAGGAAGTTTTCCTTGAGATAACGGACAGACCGTTCCACTTTCCCTTTTGTTTGGGGACGACGTACCCTGCAGGTAGAAGGCTTAAATCCCATATCCGCATAGAAACTCTCAAAGGCTGGAAGGAAAATTGTTTTTCCGGCCTCACGCTTCAGGACAACTGTCTTCATGTTATCTGTCAGCACGACATCAGGGACTCCGCCAAAATATTCAAAAGCGTTCAGGATGCAGCGTTCCAGGCTTTTGAGGTCACAACGCTTTGTGAATTCCACGTACCTGGCCCTAGAGTATCCCAGGGTCATGACGAAAGCTGGAACTTTATGGAATTCGCCATCTGTGCCCAAATATTGGCAGATTCCCCAATCCATCTGGGCTTGTCTGCCAGGCTCGGTTTCATACCGTGGCACAGCCGGGATGGCCTTTGGCGGACGAAAAGCGTGGACATAATCCTTGATGATGGTCTTCCCACCGGTGTAACCCATCTGTTGCAAGGTCTCCAGGATGACGACGCAGTTGAATATGCCATCGTGCATCATCTGGTTGACCTGCGGCTTAAAGGGATCCAGAATAGAACCGCGCTTATGAGGTGGCTCCGGCAGAGTACCTACTTGCATATACTTCTTGGCCGTGTTCTTGGAAATATTCTGCTCTTTACCGATAGCATATGCGCTCTTGCCTTTTCTTGCACTATCGCGTATTATCATAATAAGCCCACTTCCTATCATTTGGACTACCTCCTAACAAGTTTGGTCGCTTATTATTATGGTAATCCACTTCGGTATGAGGTGGGTCATTTTTTTCCGGCCCTTTGGGTCAATTATAGTCCGGCCTTAACACGGTAAAAGAAACGAGGGGAAGTTATGGGAAGTATTGTATCGTTGACGGTGCTTTTTTGCATTTATGCGGTCAGTGAGCTGATCGCCATGCGCACCCGGGCCATCCTTTCTACGGTGCTGGGGATTTCGGTGATCCTTCTGGCGGGGTTCTGGTCGGGGATCCTGCCTCAGTCCATCATCAAGGATGCCCAGGTTTCGGGCATTGGCATGGGGGTGGTGGGGATGCTGATCGTCTCCATGGGGACCACCATTGATTTTGCGGAACTGAAGCAGGAATGGAAAGTGGTGGTGACTTCCATCCTGTGTGTGGTGTTTGCGGTGGCAGCCATTATCTTGGTGGGCGGTTTTGTCATGGATCCCAAGATCGCCATTGCCGGATCCCCTATTTTTGCCGGGGGCAACGCGGCTACCCTGATCATGTTGGCGGCAGCAAGGAGAAGGGTCTGGCTATGTGGGGACCTTCTGCCTGGTACTGCTGGTGACCCAGAAGTTCTTCGGGATCCCCATCGCTTCGGTGGCGCTCCGGCATCTGGCCCGGCAGCTGCGGGAAGAGGGAGAATTCGTCCGCCGGAACTGTGAAGCCAGTGAAGAGGCGGTACAGGCGGCCCGGAAAAAGCCTCTGGCCATGCCTTCGGTGTTGGACAAGCCGTCGGTGTACCTGGCCAAGCTGGGGCTGGTGGCCACCCTGTCTTTCTATGCAGCCAAACTTACCGGGGGCATATCCATTACCTGGTGATGTGCCTGATCCTGGGAACGGTGTTCTTTGCTCTGGGGTTCCTGGATAAGGGAATCCTGGGAAAGACCCAGTCCAGCGGGCTGATCATCTTTTTTGTGACCATCGTGATCTTTTCCAACCTGGGAGCCACCACGCCCCAGCAGGTGCTTTCGGTACTGCCGCCGCTTATCTGGTCGGCGGTGCTGGGGGTGGCCGGGCTCTGTGTGGCAGCGGCTCTCTGCAGCCGGCTGTTCCGTATGCCTTTTACCCTGGCGGTGTCTCTGGGGATTACCTGCACCTTCGGGTTCCCCACCACCATGCTGATTTCCCAGGAAGTGGCCACGGCCATGGGGGAAACGGAAGAACAGCGGAAGGCCCTGCTGAACTACCTGCTGCCCAAGATGCTGGTGGCCGGGTTCGTGACGGTGACCATCACCTCTGTGGTGCTGGCCGGGTTCGTGGTGAATATTTTGTAAAGGGAGCGGTATACATGGAAGCAACGGATGCACAGCTGAAGGAATATATTGAAGGAAAACGGCAGGAAATGCTGGATCTGTGGGCGGAAATCGTCAATACGGAAAGCGGTCCCAAACAGCTGGACGGGGTGAACCGGTAGGGGACATTCTCCAGCGGGAGCTGGAAAAAAACGGGGCCCGGGTGCGCCGGGTGAAGGTGGACCATGCCGGGGACCTGATCGTGGGGGACTGGAATCCGGGGTCTAAAGAGAAACCGGTGGTGTTCATGGGCCATATGGACACGGTGTTCCCGGCGGGAGAAGCGGCTAAAAATCCCTTCCGGGTGGATGAAGAGGGGAATGCCCACGGGCCGGGGGTGCTGGACATGAAGGCGGGGCTGGTGATCGGCCTGTATGCCTGAAGGCGCTCCAGGCCATTGGCTGGAACAGGCGGCCCATCCGGTTCCTGGGGGTGCCGGACGAAGAAACCCTCCACATGTTTTCCAATGCCAAGCCCCTCATTGCCCGGGAAGCAGCCGGGGCAGCCGTGGTGCTGAATTTTGAACCGGGACCTGTAAGCGACAAGCTGGTGATTGGCCGGTACGGCGGCGGTCCGGTGTCCATTACGGTCCACGGGGTGGCGGCCCATTCGGGCAGTGCTCCGGAAAAGGACGGTCGGCGGTGCTGGAAGCAGCCCACAAGATTTTGAAACTGGAAGCGGCCAATGACATCCCCCGGGGAAAACTGATCAACTGCGGCGCTGTGGAAGGGGGCATCGGGGAGAATACCATCCCGGATTTCTGCAAAATCCGTATCGGCATCCGGTACCGGAACCAGGCCATCGGAGATGAAATTTTCGCCCTGCTGCGCCAGGTGACGGAGGAATGCACGGTGGAAGGGACATGGGCCGAACTGGATACCAGCCGGGTGATGCAGTGCATGGAAACCACGGAGGGAGTCCGGGCTCTGTACGGTCATGTGGCGGATACGGGAGAAGCCCTGGGCCTGGGGCGGATCGAAGGCATCCAGGTAGGGGGACTTTCGGACGCGGGGATTACGGCGGCGGCCGGGATCCCCACCCTGTGCGGCATGGGAGTCCGGGGAGAAGGGGCCCATACGGACCGGGAATTTGCCCAGGTGGAATCCCTGTATGAACGGTGCCTGCTGGCGGCCGCGGCGGTGCGGACCCTGTGAGGGGGGCGGGCCATGGACAGGAGAGTCATTGCCAATGTGATCCTGGGCTTCGGATGCATCGCCCTGCTCCAGGAGGAGTTTTTCCTGGGGGCCGGGCTGATCGCCCTGAGCTGTTTGGTGCGGAAGGAGTAACGGGCGGATCTGAGGTCTCAACAGGGATGTTGACCGGTCGTGGTATAATAAATATGTATCATAAATAATTACATTTCAAAGGAGACGAATGGAATGAAGGTATTACTGCTGAATGGCAGCCGTCGGGAAAAAGGCTGCACCTATACGGCCCTGTCCCTGGTGGCCAAAGAACTGGAAAAGGCCGGCATCGATACGGAAATCGTCTATATCGGGCTGAACACGGTGAACGGCAAACTGGATGAGCTGGTCAAGGAATGTGCCGCCAAAATGAAAGAAGCGGACGGCCTGGTGGTCGGTTCCCCTGTGTACTACGCTTCTCCCACCGGGGAAATCCAGGTGTTCCTGGACCGGTTTGCCGGTGTGGCCGGCGGGGATATGCGGCTGAAACCGGCTGCGGCCATTGCCTCTGCCCGGAGAGCCGGAACCAGCACCACCCTGGATGTGCTGAACAAGTATCTGATGTACAATGAAATGCCGGTGGTATCTTCCAACTACTGGAACATGGTCCATGGCAGCAAGCCGGAAGATGTGCTCCAGGACAAGGAAGGGGTCCAGATCATGGAAACCCTGGGGAAGAATATGGCATGGATGCTGAAATGCCTGGAAGCCGGTAAAAAAGCCGGGGTGGAAGCTCCGGAAAAACCGGTGAAAGTCAATGACCAATTTTATCCGGTAAGGAAAAAATAAAAAAAGTTTTAAAAAGTGCTTGACGATTCCTGATTCCTGCCGTATAATATATCTTGTGTTCGGGGCGTAGCGCAGTTTGGTAGCGCGCTTCCTTGGGGTGGAAGAGGTCGTGAGTTCGAATCTCGCCGCTCCGACCATTTAATTGAACGGAACGCCACAAAGGTCAGCTTTGTGGCGTTTTTTCATATGCAAAATACAGGGGATGGGACGTGACCGCACCGGTTGACCATGGTATAATGTACACTGGAAGAATATGGACCATCTGTTATTTGGGGAATGGAGGAATACCTTGCATGTCTGAACTGCAGGAGAAAATCGCGAAAAGAAGAACCTTTGCCATTATTTCTCACCCGGATGCCGGGAAAACCACACTGACTGAGAAATTGCTGCTGTACGGAGGGGCCATCCATCTGGCAGGCTCCGTAAAATCCCGGAAAGCCAACAAACATGCAGTATCCGACTGGATGGAAATCGAAAAACAGAGAGGGATTTCCGTTACCTCTTCGGTGCTCCAGTTCGATTATGACGGTACCGGGTGAATATCCTGGATACTCCCGGGCACCAGGACTTCTCGGAAGACACCTACCGGACCCTGATCGCAGCCGACAGCGCCGTAATGCTGATCGACGCCGCCAAAGGGGTGGAACCCCAGACCAAGAAGCTGTTCTGGGTCTGCCACCGGCGGAAGCTGCCCATCTTCACCTTTGTGAACAAACTGGACCGGTATGGCCGGGCTCCCATGGACCTGATGGACGAAATCGAAAAGGTGCTGCACATCAACGCCTATCCCATCAACTGGCCCATTGGCACCGACGGCCACTACATCGGGGTGTACGATCGGCTGAAGAAGCAGGTGGAACTGTTCGACAATGACAGCAGCCACGGGTCCAAGATCCTGAAAAGCACCACCGGAAGCCTGGACGATCCGGCCATCAAGGAAGCCATCGGGGAAGCCAATCTGCAGAATCTGATGGACGATATCGAACTGCTGGATATGGCCGGGGATGAATTCGACCTGGCCAAAGTGGATGCCGGGGAACTGACTCCCATGTTCTTCGGGTCTGCCATGACCAACTTCGGGTCCGGAGCTTCCTGGAAAAATTTCTGGAATTGTCTCCGGAACCCCAGCCCCGGAAACTGAAGGACGGGGGCGTGGTGAATCCCTCCGATGAAGACTTCACGGCCTTCATCTTCAAGATCCAGGCCAACATGAACCCGGCTCACCGGGACCGGATCTCCTTTATGCGGATCTGTTCCGGGGTGTTCGAAAAGGGGATGACTGTATGGCATGTCCAGGGGCAGAAACCGGTGAAACTGGCCCAGCCCCAGCAGTTCATGGCCCAGGAACGGACCACGGTGGAAAAAGCCTATCCGGGGGACATCATCGGGGTGTTCGATCCGGGGATCTTCACCATCGGGGATACCCTGTGCAACGAGAAGCATCCGGTGCAGTTTGAGGATTTCCCCATTTTCCCGCCGGAAATCTTTGCGAAGGTCCAGCCCAAGGATTCCATGAAACGGAAGCAGTTTGAAAAGGGCATTGTCCAACTGGCCCAGGAAGGGGCCATCCAGGTGTTCAAACAGAAGGACATCGGGATGGAAAGCTTCGTGGTAGGGGTCGTCGGGGTGCTGCAGCTGGAAGTGCTGGAATACCGTCTGCTGAACGAATACAATGCCAAGCTGCTGCTGGAGCAGCTGCCGTATTCCGTGGCCCGGTGGGTCTATGCGGATGATCCGGAACTGATCCGGAACATCAAGGGCCTGGACAACGGGATGCTGGTGTATGACAAGCTGGGACGGCCGGTGGTGCTGGTATCCAATGAATGGAATCTGAACTGGATCCTGGAACGGAACCCGGGATCAACTTCACTCAGGTGCCCAGCGAAGCACGGGCAATCTAAGGAAAAAGGAGGGAATCTGCTTGAAGCAGGTTCCTGTGAAGGGAAACGCAGCTGGTGCTGCTGACCTGCCACCAGCCTTGCGGCTGGTCCCCCGCCCTTGTAAAGGGCGGATATAGCGAGGTGGACGTATGGATAACAAGAAACCTGCCATGGACATCCTGGGAGTGCCGGTGACTCCTTTTTCTATGGCGGAAGCCGTGGCCTGGCTGATGGCCCGGGTGGAGCAGGAACTGCCCACCAGGTGGTCACCGCCAATGCGGAAATCATCATGATGGCCCAGCAGATGCCGGCCTACCGGGCGCTTCTCCAGAAGACGGACCTGATCCTTGCGGACGGGGCCGGTACGGTCTGGGCCGGGCGGACCCTGGGGAACCAGGTGCCGGAACGGGTGGCCGGATTTGACCTGTTCCTGGAGCTGCTGAAGGACGGGGCACACCGGGGAACGAAATTCTTCCTGTTCGGTGCGGCACCGGGGATTGCGGAAGCGGCAGCAGCCAAGGCCCGGGAAATCGCTCCGGGAGTGCAGATTGTGGGCACCCGGAACGGGATATTTCACCAAAGCCGATGAACCGGAAATCCTCCGGCAGATCAATGAAAGCGACGCCAGGTGCTGTTTGCGGCCTGGGAGCTCCCAAACAGGAATTCTGGCTGGAAGAACACCGGGATGCCCTGAAACCGGCCCTGCGGGTGGGCCTGGGAGGCAGCTTCGATGTGCTGGCCGGGAAAATGGAACGGGCCCCCAAATGGATGCAGGAAGCTCCCTGGAATGGCTGTTCCGGCTGTACAAACAGCCCAGCCGTCTGGGACGGATGATGGCGCTGCCGAAATTTGTGGTGAAGGTGCTGGAAGCCAAACACAGGGAAAAATAAAAGGGACGGTGCTCCACCGTTTTTTGCAGTACATCTTTGGACAAAGAAACTGAGATAAGGTATAATGAAACGATGGGTGGAGGTGAAGTTGTGACGAAATATAAATATTATATTGTCAAAGAAGGATATCCCTTTATCGGACCATGCTGGCCGTGGCGGTACTGGCCGGATATCTGGCCGGACCGGTGTTTGCGGTACCTCCGGTGGTCCTGATGATCTATTTTGTCTACTTCTTCCGGAACCGGGTGCTGGATGTGAAGCAGGATCCCAATATCCTGTATTCTCCGGCGGACGGTACGGTGATGGGAGTGGAAGAGATTTTGATAAAGAATTCCTGAACGAACCGGCCAAGAAAGTCACCATTTTCCTTTCCGTATTCAATGTGCACACCAACCGGCTCCCATGACGGGCTGATCAAGTACATGCGGTATACCTGCGGGGGATATGAACCGGCGTTCAGGGATTCGGCCCCCATTGTGAACGAACGGATGGCCATCGGCCTGGGACAACGGCAGCAACCGGATCCTGGTGATCCAGATTGCCGGGATCCTGGCCCGGCGGATCGTTCCTGGACCAGCTGGGCAGCCGTCTGAAGCAGGGGGAATGTTACGGCATGATCAAGTTCGGTTCCTGTACGGAACTGGTGGTTCCCCGTTCTGTGGAAATCCTGGTCCGCAAGGGCGACAAGGTACAGGGCGGTATCAGTATCATCGGGAGGCAGAAAGCAGAATGAACTACAAACGCATGGTACCCAACAGCATCAGCGGCCTGAGCCAGATGCTGGGGCTGATCTCCATCTATCTGTCCATGGAAAAGGATTTTTCCCTGGCAGCCATTTTCATCATCCTGGCCATCCTGGCTGATTCCTGTGACGGGCGGGCTGCCCGGGCTCTGGGGGTCAGCGGACCTTTCGGGGTGGAGATGGATTCTCTCTGTGATGTGTGTTCTTTCGGCATGGCACCGTCGGTGCTGATCTACACCTATTCCCTCCATCAGATGGGGGTGGCCGGGATGATCATTTCCGGTCTGTTTGCCTTTGGGGCGGCCATGCGGCTGGCCCGGTTCAACGTGAACGTATCTGCCATCCACGGGTATTTCCAGGGGATGCCAGCCCCGGCGGAGCTGCGTCATCGTGACCTTTGTGCTGGGTGGCATGCAGATCAGCCCGGTGCTGACGGCCCTGTTGACGGTGGCGGTAGCTGCCTGATGTACAGCGATGTGAAGTATCCGGATTTCAAGGGCCATGGGAATCCTCTGTTCCGGGTGCCGGTGATCCTTGCCTTCATCCTGGGAGCTGGTGCTGTACAGTGATGTGAAAGCCTGGCCTTTTGTGATTATGTTTACCTATACCTGTGCGGGGTGCTCAATGCTGTGTATGTGAAAGTGACGGGGAAACAGGCCGTCTTTAAGTAAGAGGAGGAAGCTGGAAGTTTTATGAGCACGTATTTTGACATCATTATGGTTCCCCTCCAAGTGCTGATTGTCTTTTTCACCATCTACTATTTCGTCATTTCTCTGTTTGGCATTCTGCCCCGGAAAAAAGAAAAGAAGATACTGACCCCCAAAACCACTTTTGCTGTGATCGTAGCGGCCCACAATGAGGAAAAAGTCATCGGCGAGCTGGTGGAGAACCTCCATATGCTCCGGTATCCGGATGAACTGTACGATATCTTCGTCATTGCGGACAACTGCAAGGACCATACGGCGGAGGTGGCCCGGAAAGCCGGGGCTCTCGTGTACGAGCGGTTCAATCAGGAAGAGGTGGGCAAGGGGTTTGCCCTGGAATGGATGTTCCGCCAGCTGTTTGCTCTGGATCGGCAGTATGATGCGGTGGCCATTTTTGATGCGGACAACCTGGTGCATCCGGATTTCCTGAAGGAAATGAACAACCGGTTCTGCAAGGGCGAGCGGCTGATCCAGGGGTATCTGGATGTGAAGAACCCCAACGACAGCTGGGTCAGCGGGACCTTTGCCATCAACTTCTGGATTGTGAACCATGTATGGCATCTGGCCAAGTACACCATCGGGCTGTCCAGTGTGTTCGGAGGCACGGGCATGGTGATTGCCACGGAAGTGCTGAAAAAGTATGGCTGGAAGGCCACCTGTCTCACGGAAGACATGGAATTCACCATGAAGTGCCTGCTGGAAGGCATTCCCACCACCTGGTGCAGGATGCCATCATCTACGACGAAAAGCCCCAGACCTTCAAGGCTTCCTGGAACCAGCGGAAGCGGTGGGCCCAGGGCCAGTTCGACGTGGCGGGCCGGTATATGTGGAAGCTGCTGAAGGAAGGGATCCGGAAACGGGACATTGTGATCCTGGATGGGGTCATCGATGTGTTCCAGCCTTATTTCATGCTGATTTCCACCTTCTTCGTGCTCTGCAGCACCATCTATAACTTCTTTCCTTTCTATACCAATGTGCTGTATGCCCTGCTGCCCTACCATGTGTGGCAGGTAATCGGGGTGGCCCAGTATGCCATTCCCGCCATCATCCTGTTCAAGATCAATGCGGCGCCCAAGTCCTGGTTCTACACCCTGTTCTATCCGCTGCTGCTGTACAGCTGGGTGCCCATTACCATCCTGGGCTTCTTCCACCGGCATGAGCATGTGTGGAGCCACACCATCCACACCCGGAGCATCAGTTTCAACGATGTGCTGGTGCCGGAAAGCGCGGAAACCGGACCGAAGCAGATTATTTTGCCGAAAGAGAAGAGATAAGAACAGTCAGCTGTCAGCTGACCGTTGACGGAGCTGTTGCATGGGCAACAGCTCTTTTTGTACCATAGTTGACAAAATCAGTGGGAATGGATATAATGACAATGTAAACAAAATAGTTCCGGTAGGCCAGGCTCCTACAGGGATATGACTGCTGCCGCAACAGGATGGAGACATCCCGCGTAGGTCTGAACAGGCTGCGTCAAACAAGAAGGCGCCGCATAATGCAGTTTCACCGCCCTGTAGAGTTAAAGCTCGTACGGTGGCAGTGGGATTGGTTTCCATTGAAGAATATTTGTATTTTCTGCCGTTCGGGTATGCCCCGGACGGCTGTTTTGTTATGTGAATCTCAGTCCTCGAAAGGTGGTGGCAAAACATGGACGGCACAAGTGGAGGCAGTCATCCTCACAGTTTGGGCAGCGGAATATCCACAGACTGGCGATGCCGGTCCGGTTTTGCTGCGCGGTTTTGAGCTGACAGCCTCTTAAAGAGGGGGAACGGCCCCCGGAATTCTTTAGGAGGATATCATGAAAAAAGAGAATATGAACAAAAAATCCAGCAGCAGCCAGGTCGCCCAGGCAAAGCTCCAGCAGCTGCCGCCCTGGATGTGAATGGGGTGCTGGCCCGGTACGGAGCCAGCCTCACCGGGCTGACGGAAGCCCAGGTGGAAAATTCCCGGGAAAATTCGGCGCCAACCGGGTGACCCGGGAGAAGAAAAAGAGCCTGGCCGCCCGGCTGATCCAGGCTTTTGTGAATCCCTTTACGGTGATCCTGTTTGTCCTGGCCGGGGTATCCACGGTAACGGACATCATCCTGCCCCTGAAGCAGGGGGATATGGACAGCTTCAATCCGGTGACGGTGATCATCATCTGACCTGCTGCTGATTTCCGGGGTCCTGCGGTTTGTCCAGGAAACCCGCAGCGGGGATGCGGCGGCCAAGCTGCTGGAACTGATCACCACCACCTGCACGGTAAGTCCGATGAGGGGGCAAAAAACAGGAAATCCCTCTCCAGGACGTGACGGTGGGGGATCTGGTGTTCCTGTCCACCGGGATATGTGCCGGCGGATCTGCGGATTTTGGAAGCCAAGGACTTGTTTGTGAGCCAGTCGGCCCTTACCGGGGAAAGCGCTCCCCAGGAAAAGGTGTCCCAGGCGGTACAGGACAGCGAAAAGAAAGCCGTGACGGAACTGGCCAACCTGGCCTTTATGGGCACCAATGTAATTTCCGGGTCCGCCACCGGTCTGGTGCTGGGAGTAGGGGACCATACCCTGTTCGGGAGTATGGCCAGTTCCATGGCCCAGGAAGCTCCGGAAACCAACTTCACCAAGGGCGTCAATTCGGTGTCCTGGGTGCTGATCCGGTTCATGATGGCCATGGTGCCCCTGGTATTCTTCATCAACGGCATCACCAAGGGGGACTGGGTGGCAGCCTTCCTGTTTGCCATTTCGGTGGCGGTGGGTCTGACTCCGGAAATGCTGCCCATGATCGTCACCACCTGCCTGGCCAAAGGGGCCGTTTCCATGTCGGAGAAAAAGACGGTGGTGAAAAGCCTGAACTCCATCCAGAGCTTCGGGGCCATGGATATACTGTGCACGGACAAGACCGGTACCCTGACCCAGGACAAGGTGGTGTTGGAATACCATCTGGATGCCAACGGGCGCCCCAGCCAGCGGGTGCTCCGGTATGCCTATCTGAACAGTTATTTCCAGACCGGGTACAAGAATTTCATGGACCGGGCCATTATCCAGAAAACGGAAGAAGAGGAAAATGCGGATCCCCGGCTGGTGGATCTGTCGGAAAACTACCGGAAGGTGGATGAGGTCCCCTTTGATTTTGCCCGGAGGAGACTGTCGGTGGTGGTCATCGATCCCAAAGGCTGTACAGATGATCACCAAGGGGGCTGTGGAAGAAATGCTGGGGATCTGCTCCCAGGTGGAACAGGAAAATGGTCCGGTGGCCCTGACGGAAGACCTGCGGAAACGGATCTGCCAGGTGGCGGACCAGCTGAACGACGAGGGGATGCGGGTGATTGCCCTGGCCCGGAAAATCAATCCTTCTCCGGTGGGGGCGTTCGGTACCAAAGATGAACGGGACATGGTGCTCATGGGCTATCTGGCCTTCCTGGATCCGCCCAAGGAAACGGCGGCCAAAGCCATTGAGGCCCTGAAGGACCACGGAGTCACCACCAAGGTGCTGACCGGGGACAACGAAAAGACCACCCGGTGCATCTGCCGTCAGGTGGGGCTGCCGGTGGAGCACATCCTGCTGGGCAGCGATCTGGAAGCCATGGACCGGAAGCAGCTGGAAGCGGAAGTGGAACGGACACGGTGTTTGCCAAGCTGTCTCCGGACCAGAAGGCCCGGGTGGTGGAAGCCCTTCAGGCAAAAGGCCATACGGTGGGTTTCATGGGGGATGGGATCAATGATGCCCCGGCTCTCAAAATGGCGGATATCGGGATCTCTGTGGACAGTGCCGTGGACGTTGCCAAGGAAAGTGCGGATATCATCCTGCTGGAAAAGAGTCTGATGGTGCTGGAAGAAGGGATCGTGGAGGGCCGGAAAACTTATGCCAACATGATCAAATACATCAAGATGACCGCGTCTTCCAACTTCGGGAACATGTTTTCGGTGCTGGCGGCCAGTGCCTGCTGCCTTTCCTGCCCATGAGCAGCCTCCAGCTGCTGGTCCTGAACCTGCTGTATGAAATTTCCTGCATTGCCATTCCCTGGGACAATGTGGATAAGGATTACCTGAAGGTGCCCCGGAACTGGGAGGCCTCCAGCATCGGCAGCTTCATGCTGTGGCTGGGGCCCACCAGTTCGGTGTTCGACTGGGTTACCTACCTGGTGCTGTATTTCGTGATCTGTCCCCAGGTGCTGTCCGGGGGACTTACCTACAATCATATTGCTGCCGACGCAGTGGTGGGCCAGGGGCCTTTTGCGGGGATGAACCTGCGGGATGCCTATGAGGCTCTGTTCCAGGCGGGATGGTTCGTGGAATCCATGTGGACCCAGACCCTGGTGATCCATATGCTCCGGACCCCCAAACTGCCCTTTATCCAGAGCCATGCCTCGGCCATGCTGACGGCGCTTACCTGCACGGGAATCGCCCTGTGCACCCTGCTGCCCTTTACCGGCAGCCTGGGAAGGGATCTGGGGTTCCTGCCTCTGCCGGGATGGTATTTCGGGTTCCTGGCCCTGGTGATCGCAGGGTATATGCTGCTGACCACCAGCATCAAAAAAGCTACATCCGGCATTACGGGAGCCTGCTTTGAGGGCTGCCTCAGGGCAGCGTTTCTTTTCAGGAAACCCGCCAGAGGCAGGTTCCTTCCAAAACGACGAACGACGAACGATCATACCCGAAAGGAGTGATTGCCATGATGATGGAACTGATGAACGTGGAACCGCTGTTCTGGATCGGCATGGGTGCGGGTGGCGGCTGTGATCTGCCTGATGCAGGCCGTCTGCTGGACCCGGACACCGAAAATGCGGAGAAATGAATGAAAATGGGTTAACCCCTGTTTCCCCTTTTTGCTGATTGTGCTACAATGAACCGGTATGCAGGTCACATGACTTGACAATCAATGACGAGGAGCGGGAAAAATGGAATATACGGAAACGGAGCAGATGGTAGCAGATCAGGAGGAAACCGGAGCTTGGAAATCCGGCGGCTGACTTTTACGGAAGCGTGATGCTGGTGGTGGGAGCCACCATTGGTTCCGGGGTGCTGGGACTGGCCTATGCCAGCCGGAAGGCGGGTGGCCGGTGCTGCTGACCTGGCTTCTGGCTGCCGGTTTCCTTTCGGTGGCTCCATGCTCTATGTGGCGGAAACGGCCCTGCGCACCCGGCGGCCCCTGCAGCTTTCCGGGCTGGCGGAAAAATATGTGGGGAAGACCGGATCCTGCTGATCTTCTTTTCCGTGGGAGCACCAGTTTCTGCAGCCTGATCGCCTATATCACCGGCTGCGGGAAGATCCTCAGCACTTTTCTGGGTATTCCCCTGGAAGAGGCCAGCCTGCTGTTTTCCGTGGGGCCACTGCCGTGGTCTGGCTGGGCCTGAAGGTTACCGGGGCGGCGGAGAAGTACCTGGGGCTGGGGATGATCCTGATGCTGCTCCTGCTGGTGGGGGCTTCCTTCCTCAGGGCACGGGTTCCCATGGAAGAGATCCTCTATGCTCACTGGTCCTGGGGCATCCCGGTATTCAACATTGCGGTGTTCTGCTATGCGGTCCAGTATATTGTGCCGGAACTGGCCCGGGGATTCCGGGACCGGCCGGACAAACTGGTGCCGGCCATCCTGGGCGGCACGGGAATCTCTTTCCTGATCCTGGCCCTGGTGCCCCTGGCGGTATTCTTGATGCTGCCCGGGGAGGAAATCACGGAAGTGGCCTCCCTTTCCTGGGGACGGGCCCTGAAAAATCCCCTGTTCTATCTGTTGGTGAATTTCTTTGCCTTCTGTGCCATGCTCACTTCTTTCTGGGCCATTGCAGAAAGCTTCCTTACCAACTGCATCGAGCGGATGGGCTTCCGGTCGGAACGGGATATCCGGAGCCGGGCTCTGTGCCTGGTCTTTATTGTGATCCCGCCCATCTTTCTGGCCAGCAGCGGTCTGGTGGGGTTTGTGAATGCCATTTTCAGCGCCGGGACCTTCGGGGGCATCATCATGTCCGTGCTGCCGGTGTTCATGGTCCGGAGTGCCCGGAAGAGGGGGGACCAGGAACCCTGCTGGCAGTGCGGATGGCTGGCCGCCCGTCCGGTACAGGGCCTGGTGCTGACCGTGTTCCTGGGCTCCGGCATCTACGCCCTGCTGAGCATGGCCGGGATGCTGCCGAAGGGGTGGTAAAAGGGGGCGTGAAAAATTCACACCCCAGGTCGCGGGCCTCGGGTCACGGGCCGCGAGCCTGCACTTGTCAACAAAAAATTAGGACACAAAACATAAAAAATC